>Ga0302285_10001058_pt1 | contig 15172 bp, 11 predicted proteins | sample III_Fen_E2_2_FD_200455 | JGI IMG/M metagenome (GOLD analysis project Ga0302285, IMG submission 200455) | Peat permafrost microbial communities from Stordalen Mire near Abisko, Sweden - III_Fen_E2_2 | ecosystem: Environmental > Terrestrial > Soil > Wetlands > Permafrost | place: Sweden: Abisko... | reverse complement strand
CCATTGGACACCTATTTGTAAAAAGCTTAAGATACAAGCACTAGAATTTAGGCATAAGTCCAGCAAAGAGAATAACCATCATCGGAGCTAAAGAACTAAATAACATTGTAGCCACCAAATTAATAAGTTTCTACTGGATAAACTCAATCTCAATCTTTCTAAGAACAGAAGGAGCAGCTAGCTAGCAACCCATAAAAATATGATGACTCTTATCAGCAAGTTGATGCTTCACAACGTTAACATGTCTCAGATTTGCAGCCCAATTTGTATCCTGCTAAACAACCAGATGGCTCTTAAGATACTGAAGGATACCATTAGTAATAGTTCATTTAATCACAGCAGATAATGCCTGAAACGCAAAATAATTAGCAGTCTTAATAATAGCAATTCGCAAAAGAATCTTAACCTAGAAGCACACAATAGTATTAAGGTAAGTAGAATATTCTATTATCTGGAGGTTAGTTATCACAAGGATTCGAAGAATAGTAGAACCAGTTCTAATCTTAAGCTTAAGGAATTCTTCCGATTAATGTTGAAAGATAATCTATTGGTTAAGAAAGATAAACCCAGCTGAATGTTTAAGGCTCTTAATCATAATAAATAACAAAGCAGCCTCTAACTCAATAATAGCAATAGCAATAAATTTCATCTTAAGTTGTTAACTCTAATTAACCTGCAGACATTTTAAGACCATCCCAATCGTATGTGATATCAGAGCCATAACTCTAATAAAGTAGGTAATTCTCTGGAGACTCTCATATTAAGGCTTCTGATTAGCAGCTTTAGCATCCATCTTAATTCACCCAGTAACACCAATCCATTCAAGAACCTTCCTCTTTCGGTCCCAACTAATAATACCCTTTCTAAACATCAGAAACTTAGCAGCAATCAAAACTGTCTTATTTCCAGCAGCAAAGATAACAACAACAAGATAGTCAGCCTTAAAGCACTTAGCCATTGGGATTAGTCAAAATATAACCCTAATTGGACAGCAAATAAGATGAATAAATACAGAAATAAAAGGTAATAGGTCAGCCTTAACAGAACTATCAAGAAGGTGCACAATAACCGATGTTCTAGAATTTGCAGATGCAAAGATAAGCAGAAAGCCAGAAGGATTAATAGTTTGCATAATAATCTGAGTCAACTCGCTTCATTTAATAGCAGTAACAACAATTGCAAGAGAAATAAGCTTAGAGATATCCAGGAACAGGACAGCAACAAACACAATTAAACCCATAACCTCAAACATAATTTTAAGCTAATCTACCCTAACAATAAAATCAAACTGATACAAGAGAATCTTAACCTTAGAGCAACTATCAATAGCGATATGTAAATTAGAAGGATCTAAGCCCTGAAGGTTAGTTACAGCAATTACCTTCTTATTCGAAGTAACAGACAAATTTAGAGCAGCTAGGCTAATATCAGCCTCAAACGTCAGATGTTCAGTCAATCTTTTAATCACAACTTTCACCAAAGGAAATTACTCATCCTTTCACTGGCAAGCCTTAGGAATAACAACAGTAAGATAAGTATAAAAATCAGATTTCAAGAGATAATCCGTTAGCTTATTAAGGCCAATAGCAATAACAAGCAGGCCAGTAATTGTCTTAGCAATAATCAGCATAACTATTGGAAGGATCTGCAAAGAATTAATTAGGATTGACTGCTCCTTAGAACCAGCTATTCTCATAGTAGTCTGGATAATACACAGGTCAAATTGAACAAACAAATACAAATTCGAGAGACACTATTCAAGATACTGAAAAAGAACCAGGCAGAGAGTAATCAAACCCATCTACCCAATTTCCCTAGTATTCTGGCTAACAGCAAGTTGCAGCAGCTTCAAAGTTAAATCCAATTTAATCAACTTCAACTTATTCAAATTATCAACCAAACAATCAATCACCTCAAGAAGGAATCTATCCTCCTCAAACTATTGGAGAAGGCAAAGACAAAATATAATAGCAGATTTAAGATTAACAAAGAACCTCCAGCTCTTTGCCAACCAATAACAATCCTTCTGAGCTAACGGATAAATACCTTCCTCAATACAACAAGTAGTTTACTAACTAGACTAAACTTGAGGCCTTTAACTCTGCTTAAATTGCTGCTATCTCCTCGACTTCAAGATAAAATAATACTAATATGTAGGCAACATATGACTTCCCTGAAGCTCCGATCAACTCTTTGGATAAAGAAGAGTCAACAAAATAAGCTGGTTAAAGCAGTAGATTAAGCGATCTCCAATCAAACCCCTCAAATTAATCTGCAGCTAAAACTGTTCAACCTAGCATATTGACATCCTAGCAAGGGCTTCCTTAAGTTCAGCAGTAAATAGTTGGTGCTTCGTCGTCAGTGAACTATCCTTTAGTTTAGAATTCGTCATCTCTTCCAAGATTACCTACTGCTCAGGACAATACAATATATTCTCAATCTAGTTAAGGTGACAATCCTGCAATTGTGTCTTAGTTGAACCAATAAACACCAATAAGATAAGACTAAAGAGTATTCAACTAATCTGAAATAGCATCTGTGTTAAACAATTCCTTTTAAGTTTAGCCTAATTTCTAAGCACTCTCTTAAGATATCTAATCTACTTATTCTAAAAATCTTTAAAATCTGGAGTAATAAAGTATTGCAAAATAACCAACAGGATATTCTTTCTAAGAGAAATCTGATGTTAATAAGACAGCCAATAGCTAATAATTTGAGCAATCAATTCAATAACAAAAAGTTTAAATCCCTGGTAAGTCTGATTCAGTGTTAATATCAAATTAAGCCAACTAACAAGCTGAATTCAAAGGAGAAATAATAAAAGCTAATTAAGAAGATTAGTCTTTCTAAAATATTCCAGAAGCAAGATATTAATAGAATCTACAAGCTTAGTAAAATCCTTCCCTAAGATAGGGAATTCTCATTAATCCTGGCACGGATTAATAAACTCGTTTAGATTCAGCCAGATTCTCAGACTTCAAATCACAAGGACAACAACAAATGCAATCAAATAATATTCAAAACCAAAATAGAGGAGTACCACAGGAAAATGAGAGATAAGAATAGCAGACTTACCAAAGTCAAATAGATAAAAATAGCTAGATTAACAGTAAAATAGATGAATTAATTGCTTCGCAAGCTAAGAAATAGTATCTTGAGAGAACTCCAGCTGATGCCAATCTCTCATTAGATAAATTATTACCCAATGATATTTCTGGATCGTTAATTGGAAATAGAGAATAAGCTAATTTGAACAACCAAAGCACTGATCCTTCTTTAATTCCTAATGATAACTAAACAATCAATCAGACTTTTTAATAAAATTTAATACCAAATAAGGTTAACGATACAACTGCAGGAAAGCAATAGAGTTTAACATCTCCAAGCTAAATTACTAACAATAGCCAGACTTATTAGTAGCCACTGAGTTATGCTTCTTTTGTATCCCCTAAAGGCGCACAGTCTCAAAAAGAATAAGAGGGCTAGAGTCAATTCTCTTCTTAATTTGGTAACTCAGCTAAAAAAGAGGATATTTCTTAAAATCCCGAAGGATATTCAGCCAGCAAATAAACTTTTGTTTCTCCTTCTCGTTTTGTTCTTGGAAATAAAACTGGTTTTATACCATCTTCCCCAGAAGGTTATTAAGTTTAACCTTCTGTTCATCAGCAATGCTTGCCTGGAGTTTATTAGTAAATCTTGAGAAACGCTAAGCTGTCTCAATCAGGATTATTAGCTAATGCTTAAGATAATCCTGAATCTTCTGTGCTTAACTCTTCTTAATTAGAAAGGGAACAGTCAGCTTAGATCTAAGATAATAATAAAAGTTAGCATCTAATTACTAAATAATAATAATACTAGAAGGAAGGCTAAGAAATTAAAGACATCAATCTAATAAAGGATAATTCATTGGATTAGTCTGCTGGAAACAAGTTTAGTAAATAATAAGACTATTAACAAAAAGGTAGTCAATTACCTGCCTTCAAATCAGATCAAACTAATCTTACTCATGATATTAACAAGAGCATAGGAACTGCGATCATTGGATAAAACCCTGAAATGCAATTGTCTACAGGAAATCAATAAATACTTTAAAATTAGTTTTATTCTGCTCCTGCTCCTTCCTCTAACCCTAAGCTTCATAGTTCTCAATAGCAGCCCAAAGAAGGAAGTGCTCAGAATTAAGCATACTATTCTCAAGCTCCTGGAAACACTGTGTTTACTCCTTCATAAGCTCAACCAATTTATCAAACACTTTCCTCAATAGAAGCTTAGCAGTTACTTCAGAATCAAATAGCATAATAAGTATCTCAATCACAGTAGACACCTTTATTAACAACTGAGAGGTAGCCACTTCCCAAGTCAGCCTAGTCTTCTTCTGATTATTATCAACCCTAAGCAAGCTTAGCTTAGCTTCCTCAAAAAGACTATTCAAGATAGAATGAATCTAAGTAAACAACACAATTAACTTCTCCATAAGAATTGAGCAGTAACAACTACAAGTAAACCAATTTAGAATAATTAGCTTCTTCTAGGATTCCTCAAAACTATGTTTAAGGATTAGCTTTCTTGGACTAATCTTCTCCTCTCAAGGATCAAAGATATTCCCCAGATAATAAGTCATAAACCAACCCATAGAATCGATCTCATAGTGTTCCTTAAAGTAACGATCTTGGATTCCCTTAGAAAAATATTCTAAGCTAACCACTTAACACTAATGCTCAACTTCTTAATGCTGGAAATGAAGTTAACTAATAACAAGTTGAAGGATAATGGCAAAGAAATTATTATGAATATCAAGCTAGTCAACAAATAGGAAGTAGTCAGTAAGTACCTTAAAGGTCATCCAGCGTAGGAATTGCTCCTTTGAGAGGCATCCCTTAAGCAAGTTAAGAAATTCTTGGCAGCACTGGACTAGTGCCTTAAATAAGCTCAGCTAAATAGACTAACCTTGCTAGTGCTGGTAAGCTCGATAGTACCAATTATGAAGGCTAAGATTTATCAAGACCTTTTGATTCTTAAATCTAAAACCAGCCATCCTCCTCCTTCGGCCATAATATTACAAAATAACCTTCAAGCTAATACTCTGATAGGTTGATTGATGGCAAACAAATTTCAAAAGAGGAGTTTTCTGATGCTAAGGTTAAACTAGCAGCAAGATCGGAAGCCAATCCACTCACAGTTGCTTAAAGCAAACAAGTTTATTAAGCTCCTTAAACATTTAATTCTCAATAGAATTAGTCAACAGATGCTTACTAATAGCCCTCTACTCGTTCTTATCCTACTTTTTAGCCAGCAGCAGAAGATTAGAAATACGATTCAGCAAATCTTTTATTGAATAATCCTAAGAATGTCAACAATTAGTTGCCTACAAATGACTATGCTGGAAGATAACATCAGCAATAGATTAACTTAATACCTGGTGAATAGAATATTTCAAAGAATAAAAATGTATTACCATCCAACGATATTTCGAATGAACTTATTAATAAATAAAAGGAAGTTAGTTAATTGGCCTACTAATTCAAGGATTACACTTAGTTAATCACTCAGAATCAATAGTAAGGCTTCTCCTCAAATGATCCAAGAGAACATGATAAGTCAAACAACTCACAATTGATAGCAGCTTAGTAATCTAACTAAAATGTGCAGTAATTTGTTTACTAATCTCCCTCTTAAGCATCTTAAACAACAACATAAAACTAATAGCATAGTCTTTCTACTGCTCCTTTGCAGTCATCATCCATCTCTTAATTACGCTCAACCAGTCTTCCACAAGGACAAGGCATATCTTATGGCAGCTAATACCCATAATAGACGTCTAATTATGACTCTTAGAAGAAAGTTGAATCTGATGTTTCTGGGTCAGAAATAAACAAAAAAACAGGATAAAGAGACTGGTCATTTCCTGTAGCTCCAAAAGAGAATAAGTAACTATCAAGCTCTTCAAAGAAAACTCTCAATGAATAGCTTGAAAACAATGCTCTAATGCATGGCAGAATCAAAGTAGAAGATGCTTATGATCATTCTTCTTAGAGTTCAGACAACGCTGCTGCAATCATATAGAGATCACGATAGCTCCAGGAATCAAGTAACCAAGGAAAAGAAGGAGCCTAGATTAATAGAGAATCGTACAGTGGAGTTGGAGAAAAGATGTTAAGTTCTTCAAGCAGTAACCATCAAGCAACTCCTATCCAGACTGCTTAGTTTAACAACACAAGTTCAGATGAAATCTCAGAGCATCCAACTTTAGAGGGGCATTTAAGACAGCAGAAGCTAAACCCAAATGATCAATCTGCTTAAACTAACCAACAATATTCATCATTGAATGCATAGGAGTTATCAAAGCAAAGCAACCAAGCTAATATCAAGAGAAAATAGAATGATCCATCTTTTTATGACCAGTCTTTCTCACTGAGCAAGCCTTAATAACTTCAATAAGAGCAATATAAGGAATAAGCTGAGAATAATAAACTCTCTTTGGTTTAACCCTCTATTTAAGGCTAGAAGCAAACACAAGGTGATGTATTGAACAATTATTAAACTTTTGCTCCTGCTTAGCAAGAAAGGTATGAAAACTCTTAAATTGATAACAGCTAATCTAGTGCAGCACATGCACTATTCTCTTCTCCTACAAATGACAATAGTAGGAGAATCAATTACAACACTCAAAGCTATGTTCCAGTAGCAATAGGCTAATAAATATCTGCTGCTCCTTATTTAGCGAGTTCTTAATCTTCAGCTCCTCTCTAGAGAAGTGGTTAGGCGGCAAGTAGGGGAGTTAACAATGATTCTGACATACAAATGGATAATGTAAGTGGAAATAAATATTCTTAAGTTGAACAGAGAACCAATGCTCTAGATCTGTTAAAAAACAGCAATATTCCACTGAATTCATTTGAATCTCCTGCAAAGTAACACACTACTGGCAAGTTTATTTCATAAGAAACAGAGAACATGGTAAACTACTCCTCTGCTGCTAAAGACTAAGGAGGACGTGCTTCTCCTTTGTCATCCTCTTCTTAATAACTAAATGATAGTCACAGACACGACAGAAGTGTATCCATTCCAATTAAAGACCGTATGGAAAACATAAAGAGCATTGAGAACAAGATCAAGAAGCTCAGTGAGAGCATTCTCTCAGCTGTCAACGATTCCCAATCCAAAATTAGATCAGAAGATGTCAATTATGCCTCCATCTAGGAAGAACGAGAGCAAGCTGGCGGAGTTGATCCTCATTCTTCAGACCGCAAAAACTATCTCTAAAGACAATAATCCCCTGTGAGTAGCTTTATGCAGACTCCAAAGTAGCTGAGACAATCATTGAACAAATCTCAGCAAGGCATAAGAACTTCTCAAGAACAGCCCTTACAATACAAGATCAACCCTCCTAAAAAATATCAATAAGAATCTCAGCCATATCTGCTCAACCAAAGCAACTCTCCTTAAATTGACATCCTTTACCCCAATAATTCTAATTATCAACAGAAAGATGGCACTCAGAAATAGTCCTAGTCTTCTTCCGAAGATCAATGGAAACTATCTTAGCATCCTTAAATAGACAGCATCCTAGAGAATAATAAATAAATGTTGCAAGGTCAGAGGACAGGTCATCAGCAATCAGGGCACACAGCTGTCGATTAAGATGACAGAAGGACTAGAATGACATCAGTCCAATCCCAATAGATCAATCAATCTGAAACAGCCAATTCCCATTTCTTGTATTAATAATCTCCAAATGTCTCTCATATCTAAGGAGACAGATACATCCAATAGCAAGTGGTTCCATCTAGAAATGCGTAGACTGCAATATCCTCTCCATATTAAATGTCTCAAGATATTCGTTCCCAATCTCTACCTCATCAGCTATCTTAGCAACAACCCATTTAGATTCTTAACAATACAGACACACACATCAACCAAGATAAATTTCAACCATAAGCTAGATCTCTCAGCGAATAAATGTATCAATAATAGCAATAGCAATAACAACGGACACCACAGTAGCAGTAACTAATCTCCAATCCTTAATCATATAATACCAGTTTACACCCAAGTCCAATTAAAATTGTCCAGAGCTTGTCTACTTCACCCTACAAGCAATAACAATATGTCTAAGTCTCAGGAAGATAATCATAAAGTTTCCAACAGACTCCGCCTGGTTCTCTTCCAAGTCAAGTGCAATAGCAGACAAATGTTAAATAATTAGGGTCTCCATATTAATCTAACCTACCTCAGCAAACGCTCATACCATTTACTCAAAGTAATTTTGTTATTCATTTAGTGATTTAATGCTAACTTTATAAAAATAACAGGATCCCAAGTGATTCCAAGCCAGATGCCGAACACTCCTGGAAAGCAAACAGAGACTAAGGTCATTTATGTATCTAGCTCTCCTTAGATAGTCTAGCCTAACTAGCCAAGAAGCGTTTCAGCTAATCAAATACTATAATAGTCTTCCATTTCAGGCATGCAGTCACAATCCAATATGCAATAGTCCTCAACTTAAGGGAATCTCAGTTATTCATCTCCAAATCCGTTCGGACGCAATTCTTCATCTGTTTCTCCTCTCCCACAAAACAGAAGGCAAGTCTTAGTATCTCCAGGTCAACAGACACTCCTTTAGTCGAACTCTTTAATGCAGTCTCCTGATCCAAGAGTCAATCAGCTCAACCTATCTCAAGGAGCTACTAGCCCTCCTGTTAATAAAACACCTATGTAGTTCATTACTTTCCAGACTCCTTAGAAGGTATGCTATTTCAAATATTATTACTATACTTATCATTTACTTTATTACAATCCAGCAATACGCCGCCTAGAGAAGAGAAATATCCTTGCCAGTTAGTCCAGAAGAAAGTAAGAATTATCTGAATGAATTGCTGTTTATTCTGATTGGAGGTTCTTTTAATAGTTCAAAGAGTGTCTCTCAGCCAAAAAAGAAGCTCATCGAACAAAGGCTGTTTCTCAATGTGCTGTAAGACAGATACAGACGATGGGGAGATAGAAGTGGAGGTCAACAGATAGAATCTTATGACTTTACAGTAGATTAAAATATAACAACAGCAGTAGCAGGAGCAATAATAATAAGCTCTAGGAGACGAGCAAGAAGCAGCTGGTCAAGAGTCAGAATGTGCAATATTTTGAGTGGAAGCACAATAAACCATTTGTATTGTATGTACCAAAGATAGTTAGTATGTTTAAAAGATTTTAATTTGAATAATATGAGTGAAATGCAATAATCAATACAATATGCAATGCCTGATATACTTAATAAGAAAGAAGAGATGAATGTAAATAACATTATTTTTCGATGAATTCAATAAATCTTTTCTAGCAAGGCAGAAGATAAGTCTGCTACTTCCTAAGTGTAGCTTTTTTCAAGTTATTCCAGCACTTACTTCGAATTCAGTCTATTAATCAAAACGATTATATGATTTTCTTGGTATTTATTGTGCTTCATAAGGAAATCGCCGTAGACAATTAGCGAGCGAAGACAACCCAAGAGAGTGATCAATACATCTTAATACTCTGGCTCCTGGAGACTTCCAAATATAAACTTTAAAAAATCACTTTCTGTGAATTGCTAGAGAATGATTTCATCGAACTCCATGTTTTCAAACGTAAACGCGTTCATGATAGACACATAAGCCCATTTGCTCACAGTCCGGTCATCTTGCAAAGCAATGTTGATCATATCCTCCCAGAATTAAATGTCTCTCAAGTAATCAGTCAACCCTTCAACAGTTGTGAACACAAAGAGGTTAGAGACGCTCCATGTTGCTTCTAAACGGACTTTAGTTTCTGGGTGCTTTACTAGAAATTTGAGGGTTTAGAATACGCCATTCTCGACTACAATCTTGAATAAATCAAGACAAAAAAATAATTATTTTTCAAAAAATTAGAGGGCAGTGATTCTAACCTCAGTGGTGCGAATGTTTCCTTCTAAAAAGATGCCAATAACTCTGGTTATTTTGAAAGAAAGAAGACTTGTTTCGGGTTGATATCCAATCTTTTCAGGAATACTAAACAGATGACAGCAAGTCCGAGGGAATTCAATCACAAAATTCTCAATAATGTCTTCATCTTCCTATTCTATATCGCTCTGCTTTCGAAGCACTTTTTCTAGAGAGTCGAATATTGTGCTTAGACTTCGCTCCTCTTCTTCTTTAATCTGCCCAGAGAATGAATTCATTACTATGTCAGTAAGCTCGTCCAAAGAAACTAAAAACTCACTGGCCTGTTAGTAATAAAAACGAACAATTTTCAATCAATATTCTGATTCCTAAACTCAGGATATAAATTTATCTAACAAAGTTCACTTTGTACCTCTTGATAAGATATTGACTGCTGAGAAACAATCATGTTTATTATCGATGAAATATCATAGATAATCTACTCAGATGGACCATAAGTTGTAATAGCAGTAAGCAAAGATTAAGGTAGGAGTTTCTTCATGAGATACCCGGTTGCATCTTCATCGTCATTAAGGATGTTTAGAATCATCGTAAAACACTTTCAATTAAGAAAAAATATGATAATTAATAGGGAAAACTCTTATTCAATACATTTTATCTGATGGGAGTTTGCTCGCAAGAGCCAAGACGAAGGAGAGTATCGAGTAATTCAGGCCCAGAGAATTTCTTTATTAGAATCTTATCACAATGATAGGTGATATTTACTAGAGCATGTGAAACAGCTTCGACTAGCTGAACATCCACTTCACTTGCATTGATGTCCAGATTGAAAATGAACAAGATTTATTTTGCAATCGTTGCTGCTAACTCTATATCTTAGTAATATGCGCCTAACAAAAAGTACTTTGAAATGCCTTTTAGAGACAATAGAATCCTCTCTTTGTCTATATTTTCGAAATGGGCTATGATATCGACATTCTATTAAAACTATTTCGCAATTTAGAATTGGAGTAATTATGAGATAAATCTTACTTGCTGGAGGAGATCTGTGTCTTTTTGTGAGAGAGGATTATTCTGCAAAAAATTACTCTCAAAGTTATCACAATCATCGTTTGCAAGCTTCATGCGCTTTTATTGCAATAACCGCTTGTTCTTAGTTGCACGGATTTACACTCTAAACCTTTCTTTCTTTGTCTGCATTGCCTAATAAAGCTCTTAGTCTTCCTATTAGTCTTAAAAGTTGGATCCTTGACCTTCCTCCATTTGGTTTTAGGTGATTGAAAAATAGAAAAAATAGTAATTATTTGGACAAATTATAGAAATCTTTGAATATTTCACTGAAACACACTTTGTTATGGAACAAAAAGGAAATAGACTGCAAAATCTAATTAATTATGTGATAATTCAAAGATTTTTGAGAGCGCTTTGTACGAGGAGAAGGGTATTTTGATAATCAAAGACTTAGTTTAGTTTAGTGTTTGTTACAGGAAGTCAATCCCCAGATCCTATTAAGATAAGAAAATAAAAAAGATAAAGATAAAAGTAGCAGAAATACACTCAGGAAATGTCAGTGTCAACTAGAAGATACCTATCAGAAAAGGAAAACCTCGAATATGCCAGAGGATACAACGAAAAGGAACTGCAAGCATCATAGCTCAGAAAAGATTTTGTGAAGAAGTTTGTTGTCGATTTCGACACAACTCTCTACAAGACTTAGGTTGAAAGGGATTGGGCATACGTTGCTAAGAGAGAATATCGCTACGAAGTTCAAATGAAGAGCGTTGCTTATGGTGGAGCACTAGCTAATGCTGTGCTTATGTGGAGAATGTACGCTAGCAAGAAAATGGTCTGGTGGCCAATTCCTGTTGTAGGTACTCTTGGGTACTTCTACTTCTAGCCTGTGTTTTTCTAGAAGGTGAATAAGAGACTCTTCGATCAATGCAATGTTGGTGAGGAATACTACCTCGGAAAAAAGAGAAATGAAGTGTTGCGTCAAGCTAATGCAATCTAAGACGTCGAAGACTTCTGAAAGGGAAATACATCAAAATGATTTGAAGCAAACTGACTGTGTAGTCTTTGTTATTCATAATTGTTCTTCCTAAAATTTACGTGAGCAGAAACAAATAATCATGTTTTTTTAGGGGTAACTAGAGATCTTGAAAGTTGGAATGAATACACAACAGTAATTTATTCGATAATTGTTAGGAAATATTTAAATTGGTTTGATTTTTAAACCAAATCTTTAGAAAGAGAGAGCATAACAAATGTTTTTTCTTTTGGTTGATTGTCAACAACAGAGTGATGACCATTTATTCCCTAATATTGTTTAGTCTAACATAAACAATTTATGCTAATTACTAGTTAGGAATTCATCTCATTCTAATAAACATGTTTATCGTCATTCTTTTACAATTGACAAGAGAAATAGAGTTCCTTCACCTTCAATGTCTGGCTCTTTTAAAGTAATTAATGAAACAAGGGATAATATGAAGTAAATTAAGAGTTACCAGTTGGAAAGAACCAAGTGAAGATGTTGCTGCCAAAAACAGATTTGAGATTGTACCAGCATCCTAGATCGTATTTCTAAACAACAGTGTCAAAAAATGAAAGCGAAGGTATATGGTTTATTTACCTAAGAGTCCGTCTTTTTTTCGCAGAATTCAATCGTTGTCTTGTTTAACATGACAAGCCTGAGTATCAATTAAAGAAAGTATTATTTAATTCACTCAGACTACCTAATTTGTTCTTTACCAGAAGTGAAAAATAGTGAAGCACAAGACGAAGAAGTTCATTGTTATGATGAAAAAGAACGAGAGAGCGATTCTGAACATACGCCCTTCACTAAGCTTATTAGAAACGCAGGCATCCAGGTAGCACTTAGCATACGTAACACTACAAAACGAGAGAGCAAGTGCTGAAGAAGAAAAGATGAATAATTAGTTCAACCAAACTGTCTTTAGAATAATAAAAACTTACAAGAATAGAAGAGCATATTCAGAAAATATTTGTAATTTCTGAACCCGATGCAGTTATCCACCCACTAACAATGATGATCCATTTTGAGCACACAATCCTTACATTACGAACAATGATGAGTTCGTGGAGGCTTAATGAGGCTATAAAAAGGAAATATTAAAAGAAGTTGTGATTTGATTTGTTATCATCAGTATTTACTTGTCGCATTTTTTGCAAGGTCTGTAATTTCGTTTTTCAATTTCCTGATCTACATGCATTCTATAGAGTTGCTACAAGAGTCTGTCGTATTCCTCTTAATCATAAACAGCTGGGTTTTTATCAAGGTTTTCTCTTGAATTCTTCTCAGAAAAGAACTAAGCAACCTAAGCTGTCATTGCAGTTTCCCCAGGCTTGCTTTCCTATCTATCTTCAAAAACAACCTCACTTTCACTCCTGAAACTTTGTTCTTCGCCATGATGGAAACTTAAATCTATTGCTGGTTGTTTATCTTCAACTCCTTTTACTGATTCTTCTAAGCTTTCTCTTGGAATTTCCTTGATAGGATGAAGTGGCATATCTCTTGCAGTTTCAGGCAAGTTAAAAGCACTGTGGTTTTCATCTTCTGAATCATTTTTTTCACTAAAAACATTCTAACTTTAAATGGGATTTTCTCCTCCAGACAGTCTCTCAATGGCGCGCTCGTCAACAGGAATATTTTTGGATTCTTTTTAGTTCAAAATTTTATGCTATTCAAAGTAAAATCAACACAAAATGTTTTACATCTTTGATTCCGAAGGTAGATCAATGAATATTTTTATTCAAAAGCTTAAAGGAATCCCATTTCTTAGTCTTCAAGTTGTTGCTCAAAGCCATCAATCTCCTCTTTCCATCTTTTTGACTATTTTTGTGTTAATATTAATCCTTGCAAAATAAACACAAATTTATTACATCTACTATTCTACCAGGAGGAGTCTTAGATGTCTTGATTATTGACCATATTAAAAGCACCATAAGGACATGCAAGATAGAAAAAATAACCCATCCTTTTGTTTTGTCAAGATCGAATTTTCCAAGCATAGCGCACAGAGAAAAGAACCTCTCTTACATTGTCACCATAGACAGAAAAAATGATGATTTTGGAGCCTCTTTGTTGCTGATTTCGAGGAGCAGTTTATTAAAAGAGCTAGCATCGAAACTCTCAAGGTCATAGCTCCCCAAAGCCAATGGCATCACGTAATACTGTTGAGCAATGTTACAATGAGTTAAAAGTTAGAAAAGTTGTATTTTCTTTAATATCTTACAGCCATCGTACTGTAGTAAATGTAGAAGATTATGCACACCAGGATAACTTAAGGAACTAGAGATCCAAGCTTATAATATCTCTCATATTCAGGGGCAGGCATGCTATCTTTACCTTCTTTTGTTTTGTTAAAGCAACACATCATATTCAATGCATTGCCTTCTTTTTTTGGGGTATGTTGGGATGTCCCTTCCCCCTCTCGCATCTCTCCTCTATTACTAGATTTCTAACCTAAAAATTAATAATTTTCAATTGATAAAAAGAAAAACGCCCAATTGTAAAAAATAATCCTTTCAAAACGGGTAATGAATTCAATTTCAGCTTGGACTTGCAGCATTCAGCAAAATCCATTTTATGTAATGAACTTAATTTAGAAAAATAATTCTTGAATTTGTTCAGATAAAAAAAAGAGTGTTTGCATATTTCTCGAAAAATGAACAAATCAACTTATGAAATTATTCTTAATTTGCTATCCAAGAAGAGATATTCTTCTTTATGATTTGAAATTGTTAACTATAGAATAGATGAAAGTATTTGAGAAATATCTAATAAATTCAATAATTGAATAAAAGCGTCAGTACAAATACAACTCAAATTTTGTTAATAGCTTCAATATCATTTTCGAAACATTGTAATTGTTGTTCGACCATGGAGTTGACAATTGAGGTTGGTACGCTTCCCTTAGGGTTGATAAGGAAATAAGCTTCAACTGCAGTCTCAGCATCGCTCACTTTTTTCAAAAAGACACCATAGATGATACCCTCTCCACGGACAGCATCTTTGTGAACAGGAGCATTAGGGTGACCTTCTTCAAGGTTGACTCTGAAAATAGCAGTTTCAGTAGCGCTGATCTTACGTCTGGACTGAGCAGAAACCATTTCTCTAGCACTCACGACGAACTTGCTCTTAGTTCTGAAAAGGACAACATTAGTGTCATTGTCAACAGTTTCGAGGCATTTGAATTCATCGCACATTTCTCTGCATTTTTTTTATGCGTCAAAGCACT
>Ga0302285_10001049_pt1 | contig 15222 bp, 9 predicted proteins | sample III_Fen_E2_2_FD_200455 | JGI IMG/M metagenome (GOLD analysis project Ga0302285, IMG submission 200455) | Peat permafrost microbial communities from Stordalen Mire near Abisko, Sweden - III_Fen_E2_2 | ecosystem: Environmental > Terrestrial > Soil > Wetlands > Permafrost | place: Sweden: Abisko... | reverse complement strand
CTAGCTTTTTAAAAATGCTTCCTTTCAAAAGTGTTAAAAATATCCCTTAGCAACTTTATGTATCTTTGAGTGAGTACTCTAATTTTCACTTCTTGGGTAAACTCCTTTGGAAGAAATCCAGAAATTCTTCGAAACGTCATGGATTATAGTCACTTAATAGAAGAAATAAAGTGGCTAATTAAAAAAAAAAACATAAATTGCTATTCCAATGCAAGGTTGAATCTTTAAATTAGCTAGACGTAAATGGTTTTTTTTTAAATTCTTAATCAAGATTCTGACCTTTAGTTCTAAGGGGTACTTCAGAAGTGGCATTAATATTATTCTTTTCATAATATCTTCTTCACATTACCCTATTAAAAAACAAAGCCATTGTGTTTCTTAGGGTAGAATAAATACCAAGAATCTTAACAAATCCTATGAAAGTAACAATTCAATCTGCTAAATTCTGAGAAGAACCTTCTGCGGAAGAAGATCACCTGGGAGATCGGTTTACTATTTGCACTTAAATTTTAATATAACCAGGAACTTTCCTTTAGAATCGATGAATTTTTTTCCCCACTTGGTTAAATCCACTCCCCAAGATGGCATGATACAAAGAGAATTTTTAAATATTAATTATTTTAAAAATAAACGAAATTTTATCGAGTCTTTTAAAAACAAAATGAACTTCTTGTAGAAGTACGCTAGTGCAACACTGTTGAGAAGAACGGCCACATTGAACATCTCAAAGATGCCGAGGATGCACTTTGGAAGCTCTTTCAAGCTGACACCTGAAGAAAAGAGTTAAGAAACAAAACTCAAGGAGGAAATACTCAAAACAGGAAAATGGACAATGCCTCACCCTGTCTGGACAGAATAAGAAGTTAAATAAGTTGATATTACACATCTAGACCCTGCAAACATTGGAGATAAATTTGCTAATGCCTTCATTTAGTCTCTGCGATTCAGTTTCGATTACATGAGTGGGTACAAAAAAATGTTCCCTTGGCAGAAAGATATCCTGACGGAGAAAGACTGGCTGAATAGGATGCTCTTCTTGGAAACCGTTGCAGGTGTGCCGGGGTTTGTTGCAGCGATGCACAGACATCTTAGATCGTTGAGAACAATGAAACGAGACAACGGTTGGATCCACACATTGCTGGAAGAAGCTGAGAACGAAAGAATGCACCTTTTGACATTCTTGAAAGTCTAAAAGCCTTCACTTCTTTTTAGATTTGGAGTTGTGTCAGCATAGTACTCTTATGTAGCCCTTTTTTCAGTGCTGTATTTCGCTTTTCCTAGAGTCTCCCATAGAATCGTTGGATACCTCGAAGAAGAAGCTGTTAAGACATACACCCATGCAATCGAAACAGCTTCCAAAGAAGGAAACGAAATATCACACTGGTAAACCAAGAAAGCACCTTAAATCTCGATTGACTACTGGAAGCTTTCCTCAGAAGCTTCTCTGCTTGATGTAATTTATGCCATCCGCAAAGACGAAGAGCATCATAGAGATGTTAACCATAGACTTGCTGATGATTACTCCTAATCCAAGAAAAATCCATTCCCTCCTGGTCATTGAGGGAAAATAGAAGTTGTCTAGGGTTTAGGACTATCAAGCAACACTATATTTTTAACTTATGAATTTTTTATTTATCTATTTTTGTCATGCGATTTGTATTAAAATAGATGGATCTTGCACATTAACATGTACATAGTAGAAATTATTATTAAATTTCTGATGGGAAGAGTGAGGGGGAGGGGGGAGAGAGGGTTAAGCGAAAAGAGTGAACATGAAAAAGAAACAAATACTTAATTAAACCAGATTAGAATGAAGACTAAAATTCCCTTAGAAGTCTTGGGTATAATTTGACTATTAATGAAGCGATTATTATCAGAAAAAGGCAAGGAAATCCACAGTCCAGCAATATTCATTTTTGTAAAATTTTGCAACAAAAATTTAGTAAGAATTTGCATGAACAGCTACAAGTAAGTAAAAATGGCTACAAGACAATAGAAAAGATTATTGAGAATAAGAAAAAAAATAAGTTAAGAGAGATAAGATCTGATCTTGCAGTAGGGAATCGCTAGCACATTATCTAGCTTCCATCAATCTTATCAAGCACAGAAACGGGAATAGGGAAATTCCAAAGTTATTTTTATATTTTAGTACAAGTGGATATTTTTGAATTCAGCTCTCACAAGATAACCTTTCTCTAGAAGAACCCTCTCAGTCTAGTTGTATTATCTGATCTGAATCTGCATCGTAATTCTTCTGCTGATCTTCTTCTGATGCACAGTTCTTATCAGTTGGTTTACTAAGTTTTCTGTTGCTGTTTTTTGTAGTTGTCTCAGCTGGAATTCTTTAGGCACTAGTAATTAAATTAAGAGAAACAGGGATTTATCTTTTCGAAAAGATCGAGTTGCTGCCTGAAGAATGAGGAATAATTGGATTAGAATTGTGTGATTGCTGCTCATCGAGATAAGCTTGATCTTCTTCTTCCTCAGAGTGCTCTGAGTCGCTGTGAGCCATATTGTTAGGTTATGTATTTGTATTTTTAGCAATTTTCATGGGATTATCAAGTTCTTCGTGAGGATTCAAGTTGGTAAATAAACCGATTGGTGCTTCCATGCTGATGATCTTAACCGGTGAAGTCGCATCTGCCCCTCCACTTTGTTGATAAGGGACTTTCATTGGTTTAGGCAACGAAATTCTTGGTTTATTCATAAGATTATCCTGATTTTCAACAATATTCTATTCGTTATTTTCATCTTTACAAATATCCTAATTGTTAGCCATGTCCTTTTGATTGTTGTTACCATTCCCAGCATTCTTTGGAAGGTTATTTTTATTGCTATTGAAAGTTGGATTCAAGTTAATGTCAATAGACACAGGATTCTAAATCGGAGATTTCTATTGCTGTTTCTCCTTTTCTGGAACGAAGCTTTCAATCACATCATTTCCATGAGCCTATCCTTCAGCAAACTCGCTGACAGACGCATTGCTGTTGAATTTACTCTGCTAGGATTTGTCATTTAAAAAACTAGAATTGTTGCCTCCTCCAAAAGTGTCAAGTTTCAGATGAGATGCGTGACCTACGTTGTTGTTGTTAGCATGATTATGATTTATGTTATGTCTGCTGATAGTGTTATTGTTATGATTGCTGCTTTCTCTTTTGAGATACCCCATGTCAATTTCATTCTCTCGATTGATACTCCTGCGGTTTACAGGCTCTTCACTAATATTCCTTGTTTACCTATTTTTTTCATTTTTCTCAGCAAAACCAGCCATATTTGCAAAGGTTTGTATGTGATCATCACCTAAAATCGTTTATAATGCGGAGTTACTTTGATTCCCTGCATAGTGCTATCGATTTGACAGTTATTCATTGTAATTTGTGTTATTGATTTAAGTGTTAAAATTATTTATATTAACTGTATGATTCTGAAGAAGAAGGGGCGAAAACGTCGATCGATTGTAAACAGCATGCCTGTTATGATTGATATTCTGAATATTCTCGATATGTTCACTATCTGATTTGAAATAAGGTGATCGAGCCTATAAATGTTAACTCTCCGATTGCTTAACTTAGGAAAGATTATTTTACAGCTTCGATCGCATTGCCATAGAATTTGTTTCTTTGTCTTTGCCTAGCTAGGCTAACTCATATTCAGCTTGCTTAGGCTTGTAGATAGCTGCATAGAGAATGACTAATACAATGAAAATCACTGCTAAGACAATTGCAACTATTATTAATGTCAGCTAGTTTGATTTGGAAATTGCATCTAAATTTGAATCGATATCGCTAAATAAGAAGTTATAGTCAAATATGTAGGTTGCTTTGGATGGGCATCTGCAGGATAGTGTGTTTGAAGCAGTTGCATAAGCGTGACTGAGACACTTGCTCCATTTGACATTGCTAGAATCAGTGGAGTTTAAGTAAATGCAGCGAAGTTAGTTTATATCAAGAATCATAGATTTATTTAAAGGATTAGAGGTAGCTACAGGGAAACTTATTGAGAACTAATCATTAGTTGAAGAAGAGGAGGAATCAATGAGGGCACGTGGGTGGGTTTCAGTAGGGTAGAATTCATCATATTGCTATTCAAGGATTCGTATTTGCCTCAATCTTGATGATTTAAATGGCTTGAGTTCAGCTGTAAAATATGTGAAATCTTGATCTTTGTAAGGGAATTTCGTTGAATTTATGAGTGGATTAAAGCTTAAAACTGTGAGACTCAGTCCGAAATAGTATTTCGCTGGGTTAATTGTGGTAGTTGTTGGTATAAGTTGGCAATTAGGTGTAGTCTAAAGTAGCCGTTATCTAGATGAAGATGTTGGTGATGCAGACAATGTGATATTTGTTATATTAGCAGTTCCACTCGAGCAAGCAAAGAGGTTCTATTCGATTTTTAAGTCAGCTGATTTAACTGAAACACACGCGGATGGCTTGGGATTCGATTACGTGTAGAATGGATCGATTGTTAAGAGTGCAGAATCTTGGAGAGTTTCTAGCATAGTTAATGCAGATGAGATATCAGCTGTGCTTGCAATGGAAGAAGTAAGAATATCGTTAAGAGAACTTGCGATGCTCTCAGCTTAGTCTTGCATATCAGTTGGGAGGTATGTTGACCCATCTACCAAGGTGAGTTGAAATGCTAGATAACTCAGCAACGAAGTGATTTACGACGGATGCGTAGCGAGATGAGTAGTGTCGATTAATGGTTCCAGGAAGGATAGCGAAGATTCGATCATGGATTTCTGCAGTGAAGTAAATACAGTCTCTCGGGAGTCCATGAATTTCACGTATTGCAATAGAACTTGCTGCATGCCTTCATACTGTGAGATAGTCCCAGAGCAATCGAAGAAATATTTAGTAGTATCGATGCAATCGCAGAGGTTTCCTTCGTTAGAGAGAGCCGAGCAGATGGAGGGTTATTTGGAGGAAGAATCACTCAAGAATTATTTGATTTCGAGAGATTCTGCGAGATAAAGCTAAGCGTTGCTGGATTGAAATGTAGAATTGAGTTTGAATGAGAAATATTTAGTGTAGATGTCAGCGAAATTACTGTAGACGCTGTTCACGATGAAACTAGCTGAAATCGAGAAGACTAATGTAGGGTAGTTGGTATTCGAGTAAGTTACCAAGATGCCAGTAGCTCCATGTGGTAGTTGGATGTTAGAGACAGTGGAAGATTAAGAAATAAGGATTTTAGATGTTGAGGTTTGAGTAGTTCCAGCAGACAAAGATAAGATAGCAGAGAACGTTTTGAGAATGTAAAAATTGTAAACACTGGAAGAAGTGTATGTACTATCGGAGGAGAAGTTGCAGTCTAGAGAGAACGAATATGTTGATGTTAATGCGAGAGACGAGCTGTTGGTTTAGATTAAATCACATTGGAGACATTGATCATTTATTTCCACTGCATTTGTAGATCGACAACTGCAATTCGATGATGGAATCCGATATGTGGAATCGCAAGTTAAACATGCAGTGCTATTGCATGTCTTACAGTGCTATCCATACAGCGATGTGCACAGCGAGCAATTCGAGGAAATTACTGTACTTGTATCTGGACAATAGCATTGCTTAGTGATGGAATTAACAGAATATCCGTTTGAGCAACTAGTGCACCCTGACGCACTGCACAGCTTGCACTAGGCGTTGAAAGCATCTGCACATGATAAGCAAACGATCTGCTGATTTAATATTGTCCCGAGATAGTAGGAGTCTATGCATGCGCATTCATTGGTAGCTGATTTGTAGACTGCATGAGAATCACCGCAATCCAAGCACGTGGAGGAGTTACAAGATTTACAAGATGACACATATGCGATGGAGCATTCCTTGCAGATTCCAACGGAAGTGAGAGGATCCACGTAGTAGAATTGAGTTCCTGTGCATGTACATATGCCTAAGGAATTAACTGTTGCTCCTCCACTGCAGGTTTCGCAGCCTGCTTGGGTGCAGTCTATGCAGGTTTCACCGAAATCGGCTGAGCACAGACCGCATTTCATGTCGTCTGGAGAGTAATAGTATGATTCGCTAGAGCATTGAGTACATAGGCTAAGGGTGCAGGTCAAGCAACCTGTGCCGTATTTGGCTGTGCAGAGTGGGCAGCTTGTGGTTTAAGGGGAAGCTTCATAGGAATTGGATGGACACTCGCATAGCAACGTTGAAGAGTTCTCAACTCGATTGGCAGCACAAGCACATGTATTTGTTGGGTCCCTCAACGTTGATGAGCAGCCTGTGCATACTAAGGCACTAGAACAGCCACCAACACAGACGCTAGAACAAGGACTGCAGAAACTTATTTAATCAAAAAATTGGACAAAAAATGAGAAAAATCATTGCAAAAATGGTATTATTTATGCACTTGATTAGATTCTTTTCCTTTTGTTACCCTGTATCATCCACGTAGTAGCCAGTAGCGCATTGTATGCATTTATACTGCTGGCATCTCAAGCAATTTGAGTAGAGATCCGAACAAAGTGCGCACTTTCCTGTGGCAGTGGAAACATAGTAATTCGTCGTGCAAGTCGTGCAGGTAGTGCTTGAACAAGTCAAGCATTAGCTTGTGAACTTTCCAGCGCAGTCGTTGCAGGTCTAAGAATTTTCATCCCAGTAGCTTAAACTATCGCAATCGCAAGTAGTGGTACTTGTTTTCAACCTTCCTCCTTTGCATTGACACTAATTCTGCGGGTCCATAGTGAAGGCAGCGCAATCAATGCAGATTTATTCACTATGGCAACCATTAACACAGTCCGCAAAGCATTTATTGCAAGAGCTTTTGATGCACAAGAAGAAGAAAAGAACAAAATGAAACAGTGAAATTTTGCTGATAAATCTATTATCCTTCTTACTGGGTATCATTGAGATAGTAATTTATATTGCAGATAAGGCAGACAGTAGCTGAGGTGCAGACACTGCATTGTACTAATGTCAATTAGCAAGCAGTGCACGATTTCGCAGCGTTCAGATACCATCCAGTTGCGCAACTGAGACAGCCAGATGAATCACATGTTTCACATTCTAAATGAAAGGAGCTGCACATAATGCATGTTCCAGCACTGAGATAGGAATTGGAGAGACAAGATGTGCAGACTAGCTGCGTGCACTCCTAGCAACTTGCTCCGTAAACCTCCATGCATGTAGAGCATTTATTGTTAGCATCTAGGATTTGTTTAGCTGGGCAGACACAATCGTTGGGAGAGCTCAGTAAGCGAGGAAGGGAAAGCAGTTTATCTTATTATTCTGAGTGATTCTCGATGGAATTTCGGATATTTGGGGATTTTTATGGGGTGAACTGTAGTAATCTCGTAGGTTCTATTCTCGGAGATATGCAACTGCAAGTAGTAGCTTTGCTTCGGTAGAGACCGAGACAGTTATTGCATACTGTCGCTGAGGTGCATCCATCGACACATTTCACGTTGCATAAGACGCATAATCTGTGTATTTTGGTTGAAATGAAAGAAAAATGAGGGGAAATTCAACGGAGAAATAAGTTATTTTTGTTTTGTGATGAACTTACCCAGTATTTGGATCAGAATAGTACAAGGATGAGCAGAGTATGCACTTGAATTAGGATTCAAATAAGCAATTTCTATGAATTTGGGAAGAGAATAATCATAATAAATTAGTTTATTTCTATTGTGAATAGAAAGTCAACAAGCATATGGTAAATAGTAGAGGAATTAGTTAAATTACTGGATGTTTGTGTTGGTGCAGGTATACGTGTAGGTATTATACGAGGAGTTAATGCAATAAGGTAGAATTTCAGCAGATGAAGAAGATAGCGTTGATACAACATACAGCTCTTGAGACGATTCATAAAGAACTTTCATCGATGTCAGTGTTGTCAACCCATCTAAGTATCCTTTGAAGACTAACTATGTGTCATCTGTGCCACTACGAATCTGCAATGAAACAGCTGTAGTCTCTTAGACGATAAAGAGTAAATTAACTCCCGCATTTTGGTAATCAAAAATATAGGCTATTGAGTTAGTAGAACCATCGCTATTGCTGAGCCAACTGTAAGTAGATGTGGCTAAATTACTCGTACTATAACTAAATGAAGTAGTCCTGACAATCTAATTTTAGATCACACTCACAGAAGGATTCACAGCAGCTTAGCCGATATTGGTGCAAATATTTGTTGAAACATTACAGAGGTATTAAGAGTTGAGCAGGAGATATGAATCACCGACTAATAAAGGTGAAAAAATGAAAAAAAAAAGAATTATTTTCATTATTTTTTAGCGAAAAATCATATTTTATGATCTTACTCTTGGATATGGAGCTGCAGGAACTAGCCCCTGCTGTAGTAGCTGGAGTGTAAACTGTAAAAACTATCATTGTCTTTAAATCTAGACTAGTGGAATAGAGGAGTCCATTCGTTGTGGTGCACAAGAAGAACGAAAACAAATTTGAAGCGGATGGATCAAACAACGCATCGAATCCTATGTAATACGCTGAAGATGCTATTACCTTATTGCAAAAATCAGAAAAAGACAGAAGAAATATTAGCAACTGTGAGATAGGCGGAATTGAATAAATCTTTTGGAACAAATTGATTAATTTTGTTTAAAAAAGCTAGTTTTACTGGATTTGTAGAATACCGAATAGAATAGAGATATTTGTCTAGAAAAAAGAGATTCGATCCATGGTTGTTTGTGGAGTCGATTATAGGAATAGAATAACCTTCGATTGTACCTCCAGACGTGAAACCGAATAAATACTCTCTCGGATCTGTCGAAGCCGGTTTGACATATACAACTCGAGCAAATAGCAAACCAACGATAAGAGTGAGTCCTTGTTCGGAAAGAGTGTGATCAAGGTTCTGAATATAAATCAAATTATTTATGCTTAAGATTCCCAGCAGTCCTTAGGAATGAGTGTACGAAAGAAGGTTCAATGTTGTAGAGTCGTAGGTGAGAGAAGATGAAGAAAATGAACTTATTGTTTGAGAAAAAGAGAATCGTAGAAGATATTGCCAAAGCACAATGCACCAGAAAGTAATAGAGTTTTTCATAGAATCTTATGTGGTATGAGATTTATTTCGCGACAGAATGTCAAGTTTTAAATTCTAGAGAACCCACAAGAGTTAGTATTTTCTTTATGAGACAACTAAGAAGTCCTTCCAAAAGTGACCCTAACGATGCTCTTAAACCAGTTAAAATATGACTGATTTCTCTTGATTCTTTATTTGATTTTTTTGTTTGTTTGTGGTGGCCTTAACTTAATTTGATTCCCAAGCAATCAAGCAACCTCTCGCTACAGACTTAATCTCTTCGAATTGCTTTCTCCGATTTAACCTTTTTGAAAATCTTATCAAAGATAATAACTCAGTGCATTTCATTTATTATTGCGTTTATGGAATCAATATAAAATACTCTCATTTTAGTGAAGTTCTGGTTTTCAAATATTTCTTTATAACTTTTTTACTTGCTACCTTAGCACAAACTGGCTAGATGAATTCAAGGTAATTTTATAAAATTCCAATCAATGCTGAGCAACTTTGGAATTCTCTTTAGGTTTTTTAAGTATTTTTAGCAATTATTTTTATGAGCAGAATTGCTGATGAAATCTCTATTCGCAAAAAACTAAAAATTTATCTACACTGATATTCAAAAATAGCAATAAAAAGCATGAAAAATAGTATTATTATTATTTTCCTGCACTTTTCACCCGCTCATTTCTAATTAATTCACAATTACTCTGATCATTTGAAGTATCATAAAAAGATCCTATATTTTTGGTGTACATAATCTCCCCCCTCACCTTCTACAAATAGGAAATATTGCCTTGCCTAAATAAACTACATATTATTCTTCAGAATGACGTATATTTTAATTAAAATGTGATGGCTACCTATAGATTCAGGAGTAATTTTCCTTTATTGTTTTCGATGCACCAAATCATTGTGAATTTCAATTTACACATTTCCCAACTCTCTTTCTATTTAAATATACTTTGAAGTTCTACAATTTTATTCCAGTATCACTTGTGCATATAAACTGTCTCTGAACAGTAAAAAAATATAAAAAATTAATTATTGTTTTCTTTTTCCACCAGTCTTGACCGATTCCATCACGAAAATATTAATCTTTTTTCTTTCTTTCTTATCTTTTTTTAGGATTTAAATTTTCCATGTTTTGAATAAATTCAAGCGAAAAGTTGATTAATCTTTGATGATTTGGAATTGTTTAGATTAATAAACAAAATTGCTGAATAAAAAAATTATTAGATAAAATAAAAATAAAAGTAAATCACTCGCTGGGATTATGAAAGAAGATGGCATGATAGATCTTCACACAATAATTTTGAAAATAACGAAAGAAAAAGTTGGAGATTAATTTATTAGATTTGTTAGGATTAATAATAAGGTCATAATTTACAATAATAATTAATTAGCTAAATGCTCATGAGAAAGAGTTTTACAAAGACCAATCAATAAATGAAAAAACATACTATATCTATACACATTCAAAATGCTGTTAAAACTTGAATAAAATGCCTTTTTTTATTAATTTCAAGTAACAATTATCTACAAGAAAGAAATATTCATTAGTTTGAAATAAAAACAGAAATAAAAGCAAACGTTCTGAAATAACAATTCGAAATATTTTAACTTTTATTCCATATTCAGTTTCATATTCTTTAGAGAAAGAGAGAGATGTTTGTCGCTTCCTTCACATTCAATCATTTCCCTCTCCTTAAGACATATCCTTCTTCTTTCTCTCAGTTAATATTCCAGACATTAATGGAAGTATCATTTTTATTTCCTGTTGTGAAAATATGAATCCTTGTCTCATTATCTTTTTAGAATGCCGTCACTGCTCCGAAAGGGAAGCAATCAAAAGAATGCTTTGATTTCTGTGCATCCAAGGGTATCTCCGAAGTTGCATCCCATAGCTTCAACGTTCCATCAAATGAAGCAGTCAAAAATTACACTTTTTTAAGCTGCTCAAGATGCTTTTTATTCTTTAGTTTCTTTTGCGAAGGACTCATCATAGAGGAAGTGTTAAAACTAGGAGGCCTTTAAGGCGACAGCATTCTCATCGGTTTTGTTGTTGTAGTTGTTATTGTCTATGATAATAACGCGGATGTTGAAGCATTAGAAGATTTTTTAGGGAAAACAGTGCTTTTAGGTTTGAACGGCGAGACATACGCGACGTGGGAGATAACATTCTCTAAGTTATCGAGCATTTTCTCTGTTTCTGGATTCTAAGGATGCTCAAATAGAATGAATTTATAAATCCATCCACTGCTGTTTTTGATCGTCTTGATGCATGTGGAATCTTAAAGTTCCCAGATTTTGATCTCTCCGTTAGCAGATCCTGAGAATAAAAGACCAAAGCAAAGTTTAGAGGATTTCAGTGCTGTGATATCTGTTGAATGCGCATCTGGGATGTTTGTGTCTAGGACCATTTTTTCTAATGCACCGTTTCTGTAAGATTCCTTGTAGTATTGTAGTTTCCAGACTTTAATCGATCGATCCCTTCCTCCAGATGCTAAAAATTTCCCACAAGGAAACAACTCAAGAGAATAAACTGTATCTCGATGATCGAAATACTTTCTATTGAGGATTTCACCATTGAATACGTTCCAGACGACGATCTTTGGGTCACTTGAAGCTGTGATGACAGTTTCATGATCTTTCAATCCAACAATGCAATTCACACTTGCTTCATGCTCTCCTTCCATCATTTTAAATATTTCAAAACCTTAATTCAAAACTGCAAATCCTCCGTAAAGTCCTACAAGCACCATAATTGATCCATCTGGTCTTTTCAACGTAGACAACGCGGTTATGTCAGATTAAAACTTAAGTTCTTTAAGGAATTTATGATCCTTCATGCTGAAGACTTTGACTGTTCTATCTGCTGAGCCTGTGACGTATGTATCATCATCTACAATCACCAAGGAGAATATGCCTGCCTTGTGGTTTGTATTCACCTGTAGAAGAAAAATAAAATGAATTTATGAATATTTGTCTCTCAAAGTGAATTCCAAAATAACTTACGCTTTTGATGAACTCAATGTTCTTCACCGTTTAGTCATCTTTGAGAGTTATGTAATCTGTTTTTTCGATGAATTACAGCTCGTCGATTTCAGGTTTCTCAGGGATAGTAAGTGCTTCCATTGTTTCTTTGTTGAAATCCAAAGCTAGTTTGAGTTTCGGCGATTAAAGGAAAAGACTTAGATTATCTGACAGATCATGATATATCCTCTTGATATCTGCAAGTGCATCTGCATACAGTTTCTAACCTTCACCTTTGTTTTTATAATAAGGTTTATTTGCAGAAAGCTCTTTGAAATCAGAAAACAGATCTTTAATCGGCGCTAGATGAGGCTAATTAGCTAAATTCAGTGTGAGATAGCTGACTCCAGTAAGTCCAGTGAAACAAGACAATGTTTCTGATTATTCTGTGTTTATGACGACATTCGCATTGTTAGGATTATTTGTATTAGCAATCAGCTTCTGTATTTGCTCTTTGTATCGTGTCAGCAACGGAGATATGTTCTAGAAGAGTTTCTTGAAATTGTAGCTTTAACTAGGTGTTTTCGAGGCCGAAATTTCCTTGAGATTTTTGAGAAAATCATCGAAATCATTGGTTGTATCGAGATTACTTTGTTTCTCTGTTTACAGATCAAACGCCTTGGTCTTGAGGCTCTTTGCCATGTCTTAAAACTTATCTAAATGAGTGTTCAGCTATGCTTTCAATCTTCCTTTAAGATCCTCCATGTCGCCTGTGAACTACCTAATTAAAAGATTGAAATCTTCATCTATTTTCTCTTCTTCTTTCTTCACATGCGCTTTATATTTCATAACTTATCTCTCCAGTTTCGTCAGTAAAAGTGACAGCGGCTTATTTCCAAGAGCAAAATCATCTTTGTATCTCAGTGAAAACGACTTGCATACTGCAATAAAATCGTCAAAGTTAAACATATGCTCTTTATGCATGCCAATATGCTGCTAACTATCGAAATAGCATTCCGCACACAACACAGATTGTTGCTCACAGCCTATTTTCGTGCAAATCTTCTCGATTGGCTTCTCGTGCTTTCTACAAAGTAATTTGAACTGCTCCTTGGAACTATTCTAGCTTCCATTTCCGTTGCTACTCAGATACGTCCCAGCAGTTGAATTCGCTACCTTATCGTTCGAACTGTAATTCGCTATGCTGTTTGCTTAGGAGTTAGCGGATGTAAAATTATTTACGGAAGTCGTGTCTACTGCTAATGGCAACGAAACACTTTAGTGCAGCAGCTAAGAGGATTAATGATGTGACACATGTGAAGGAGTCGAGCTGTGCTGAGCGAAATAAGAAGTTCCCTTCAGTGAAGAAGATCCAATGCTGCCTGCGACTTGCGGAGTTGTTTTTTTCCTTGAATTGCTTCTAGGTGACCTATTCTATCCTAATAAGAGCACTGCCTTCTAGTTCTACTGGCTAGAAGACAAAAGAGCTTTCTGCTGTTACTACGAAGCCATGCTTGAGAACATTTTACACTTGTTTCTATGTGTATTCTCTAAATAATCGCCTGTTTCAACGTATGAGTATTATTCTTTTCTTTTTTAATAAATTTTTTTTTCAACTATTACAATAATTAAATTTTCCTCTTTCTTCTCCTCTATTTCAGCTAAATAAAGAGTTCTTTTTGTGATTTGAATAGTATTTTCATCTAGTTGTTAGAGCTATTCTTTTTTCTTTCTTTCATTTGAACCAATCCTCCCCTCCCTTTCTTTGAAACACCAAAGCTTTTCAATTTCACTGGGCAATAAAAAAAACTCAATACAAAATTAATCCAGCCTAACTCTTCTTCTCGCTGATTGTCTTTTTCTTACTTGCTGTATTATCTTAATATAGCCTCTATTGTTTGGGTTTTTTCGATAGCTTAAAATTGTTCTTTGATATAATCTCGTTTCTTCGATGTAATAGTACTTTGTTTTCAAAACTTGTTTCGATAATATTTTTGCAGATGGATAAATAAACTCAATTTCTTAATTACTGTCGCTTGTTTTGAAGTAATATTTAAACTGACTATTTTGTAAATTATTAATTAATTTTTTTTTAATGAAAATAAGCTTATCTATTAAGTCAATTAATCAAAATCCCTTTGCCCTAGCCTTAAACCAAGAAGATAAAAGTCAATTCTACTGTATTCTTCCTCTAAAATTTATTTCATTAAATAAGTAAAAAAAGTGATTTTATTTCATAACTTTTTCGTGAAACACAAAATATTCTAAAGCAATTATTATTAATCTCAATATTATCTGCGAATCGATGCAAATTGTGGCTTCGAATGCTTAATTCTATTACGAATCGATCCTGTTGCTCCACCAGCTCCTAATCCAGGGACACTTTTAATGACTTGATAATATGGATCTTCTTAATGGCAATCTTCATCATGGAGATCTTTGTTAATCATGACTTCGAACACGTCTTTGAGACTGACTAACCCTAAGATGAATCCCTCATATTTGTCTGACTCAACTAAACGTTCCTCGAGCTGAAATAATTAATTGAATATGATTAAAATCTTCAATAAGAAACTAGTTTCTTAAGAATATTCTTTATTTTTATTTCAAAATCAGCCCTTTTCCTTGACTTCTGCCCGTACCTTAGGATCTTGGAGATTGTCGAGAATATTCTCACTGATGTTCTTCTTGCTTGATTCGTAGACTAAGGCTACGGTTGATTTCTTTTTCTAGAAAATCATCATCAATTCCAGCATGTTCGTTTGATCGGAAATGATGATAGGCTCTTGCAAGGAAGCCACTTAGCTCAAAGGGATGTTAACTTTAGTATCAACATACTCGATCAATGATTTCGCCTTGATGATACCTGGATTAACAGCAAAGATACAAATAAGAATATCGTTTGAGAGACATTTTACATATTTCCTCATTTTTACCGATGACTTTGCTTTTGTTATCAACTTTATGGATAACGATATTCGAGTATCCTTTGCGAGCAATTTGCTCAAGAAGTTAAGAAGTTAGGATCTCGTTCTCTGGCAGTTTATAGATCGTCGCGTAAGGAATCATGTGCTTTGTTACGATCTTTTCTCTGAGTGACATTGTGCTTGTGATCAGGCTGATTTCTTCGTCAGTTAAACCTCTCTAGATTTTCAAAATCATGTGAGTTTTAATCCCATTTTTTCATTTTTTGCTTTACCGGTGCTTCTTGTTCTCCCTTATTTTTGTTATTCTTGTTATTATTTCCATGACCATTGG
>Ga0302285_10001048_pt1 | contig 15249 bp, 3 predicted proteins | sample III_Fen_E2_2_FD_200455 | JGI IMG/M metagenome (GOLD analysis project Ga0302285, IMG submission 200455) | Peat permafrost microbial communities from Stordalen Mire near Abisko, Sweden - III_Fen_E2_2 | ecosystem: Environmental > Terrestrial > Soil > Wetlands > Permafrost | place: Sweden: Abisko... | reverse complement strand
AATTCCCAAATCTATAGTATTTATGTTTGAATTTAAATTCCAAAAATCAATGTGTTTTCTTGACTTACTTATTATGCTATTTGAGCATTTTGTGCAAAGAATTGCTTCCTTTTTGTGATTGAAGCAAGCTTGATGGAAAACTAAACCGCAGCTTACACATTTCTCACTTGGTTCTTTGATTCCCTTTGTGACAGCACACAACACAAGATCTCGGCATTTCCCACATTTCTGCACCTCCCGATTCAGTGATTTTCTTGTAATTCTAGAGTTTGATACTGAAGGTATTGAAAGTGTCTTCTCTGCTGGATCTTTTAGTTCTCTGGAATAATTGTAACTCTCCAAGAACGACTGAATCTTTGAAGAGCTGCTGTTTGAAGTCTTATTGTTGTCTTTTTTTTGTTTTTCCTTTTCGAGTTGGCATTTTTGTTTGATGCAATCATTGCAGAACCAATCTTCCTTTTCTTCTGGTACTTCAGTCAATGCAGGATTCTACCAAGAGCACACACACGCATGCAAGCACAAAACAATCATTTTTGAGGAAAAACAAAGGTCCACAATGAAAACAACCATAGCCAACCCTAAAAAAACAATCAAGCAACAAGTCTATTCTCGTTTACCAGGCAGAAGGTGTGATATGCATTATCACAATAATCACAAAGGAGTAGCTCATCATCATGTCTGAAGTCTCCACAGACTTCACACAGCTTCTCCAGGATATATGTCCGTCTCTCTGGTATTTTTGTGCCACTTTTCGAGCATTATTTAAGTTTCTCTCTCATAGCTGAGAGATATTCAGCTTAGCTCATGGTACTGTTTGAATTATGATTGCTATGTAGATCTTCCAAGAATCTCTCCAGTTCAGCTTTTTTAGCTCCTCTCTTAAGGCCACCCATTTAGCAATATTCTTGTTAAAAAGAAGAGAAGGATTTCTTTTTTTTAAGTTTTTCTTTTGCGATTTGTCTGTGTTTGAAAGATCTAATTATGTTATTCTTCGTTAGTTTCGATTGACTGTTTATTTGTGTTTGGGAGGTATTTTTACATATTTTCTGATAATTAAAACAACAAAACCCAACTGAGATAAGGAATCACGAAATCAAAGATCGAAGGATCATTTTTTACAGATTTCCTGTATCCCCTTCAAATCCAGCCAATATTCATTCTAGATTTTTGATCATTTACTGAAGATTATCTAAACTATTAGAATTATCCATTAAAATGTATTTTTATTTAAGATTATCTTTTTTCATTTTTTGTTTTGATAAAAGCCAGCTCAATCAACTATCTCCCTAGACTTGATTCCAATAATTTTTTATATTACGAGCTAAAATCATTTAAAGTTAAAGATATTATTACTTTTATAGTAAGAAATGCATGCCAGATGTGATGAACTATCATAGATAATGAGCAATTATGCATTATTATTAGCCAATCTAATAATAAAAATAGTGTTTTCATATCTATTTTGAATAAATTCATTTTGCATCACCATTAAGATTTCAAGAAAGATAAAAAGTATGTTTCAGGACCTTTTAAATCGTTTTAATTCTGCAATATTTTTGTCTGCTAATCAAACATGGTACATTTCTATGAAGGGTTTAATTGGCAATAGATAGGCATCAGTTACTTTTTTGATTTTGATGGAAGCAAACAAAAGTACAAGCAATCGTTATGAATTGTGTTAATAAAATAGATTCCTCATCGGCTTTATGAATACTCCAGGAAATTAATTAATTAATTATGGGAAAAACAACCAAATGCAATAAATTCGTTGGATTGCAAATTAATTATTCTTTTTTTTGCAAATTTTTTGTTTGGCGCATTGTCTAAATTTACCACACAGCAAATCAAGAATCCTTTTTAAGAATCCACTAGACTATTCTATGAACAAGTTGGTCAGATCTTCACTTTCTTTTATTTCCTAAGTTGGCAGGACTGCATAAAAGTATGCAATTCACATTTTTCGATGAATCAATCCTTGTAACTAATTGCAAATTCATCTTCATAGACCGCCTAGAGAATCGATATCATTTGTTATTTCTCCCAAAGAACACAGAGACATCAAGATCAAGATAACTACTTTTGTAGATAATAACTTAGGACAAGTTCTTCGAAGCAATAAGATACCTCTTGAATTCACTTGCGGGTTCTCCTGCGAATGTGGAACTTGCGGTGTTTAGATTGAAGATCCTAAATAGTTTGAGACTCTACTTGAATGCGCTCCTAAGGAAGAAGAAGAGACAATCACACTCACAAGTGAAGGAAAAGGAAACAAGTAAAAATAACTTATTTGCTAAAGATGAAATAGATTATGCTTAAATTTGAATTATTTTTTGGTTTTTGAAGTTATCGTTTATCTTGTCAAATACTGACTACGAAGGAGATGGATGGGATGACATTTTTATTCTGAGAAATTTTATTTTGATTAAATAGTATTTATTTGCATGTTTAGCTTCGGAACACATAAATTTCTTGGACTAGTTTCAAAGCGGTTTTTAGTGTAGAATCAATTGAATGATAAAAAAACGTTTTCCTAAAGGATAGGTAGATCAAGAAAAACAAGAAAATACACATTTCCAAGCCAATTCTAGTATATTTATCTTCTACTTAGTGCTTTAGATTAGATTATCGAAATTTGGAATTCCTAAAAGAACAATTCAAGCAGTTATTTTCAATATGTTAAATGGATTTCACTGGATTCTCAGGAAAAGTTGGAAATGACAAAATTCAACTTATTCATCACGATTAAGATTCACAGCCGAATGTTGTTGTTAATTTGTATTTTTGAAGATAGGAAATCAAAAAATATACATCTTTTTAGATACAAGTTGGAATCAATTCGTTCTGTGGGGGGATAATACTGATAATTTGAATAAAACAAAGAAAAAAAAAGAGAGAGAGTTTTATATCGAACTCAAAACTTGGTAAGCTAGCTGTGTGGAAAATGTGTGCCTCCTATGCGAGACAGCATTAGCTAAAGTAGTAACAGGGAGTGCTAAATTAATTTAACAGTGTGGGTGGAGGAGATCAAACGCTTAGAAGGATGACAAGTGAAGAGAGAAAGAATCTGTTAAATGACAAAGATGGATATCTTGAATATTTAGAGAGTTAGTTGGATAAAGTTTGCTAGCATTCAATTGCTGAAAATCCCTAAATGTAAAGAAGAATTACTGAATTAGAGGAATCAATAACTCAGCATGAAGAAAAATTCGCAAATATGACTAAACTAATCAAGCTTTTATAGACCTTTGCAGAAGCGCAGGTAGAATATTTTCATTCGGTTGTTTTTTATTCAAAAAAATAATCAAAAAATAAACTCTAACTAAAGCGCATTTTCATCATAATTTCAAGAAAAAAACTGTACATTTTTTGTTTCCATTGCTTTGATGATTGATTTGTTAATTAATTTTATCAAAAAGGAAGATGAGAACAGACTTGTGAAGGAACAAATGAATAAACCGCTCAGTCTTATTGGCAAAAAAATGGATAACCTTCAAGCTGACGTTGCAGGAGATTTAAATTAGAAACTTGCTGTTTTAGAAGAAAAAGAAACATAACGGGAGGTTTAGGTTTTTGAAGCTCTCGCTTCATTCTAAACTACAATTCATGATTTTGAGAATAAAATTGAATCTTTCGCTAACTAACTCTCTCGGGATATGGCTTCGGATATTAAGGTCCTTGCTGAATAAGTTAATGGTCCAGCAGTAGGTGCTTCTCAAAGAATATCAGGAGCATCTGCTACGTCAGGAGAGCCTGATGCTTTACTAAAGAAAGGGCTTGATAAAATCAGGGAAGAAATAAATAGAAAGATTGATTATGTAATGAAAGAAATGCGTAAAAATGCACTTATTTCTGAACTTGAAGGGTTTGAAGAAAAGCTCAAAAAAGAATAGAAAGAACGCACATATCTCTGCAAATTTGTTGAGGACTTAACACGAAAAATAGACGAATTTACACCTGCACTTGCATCGAGTAAGTTTTGCTTTTTTAACTCTTTAAATTAGATTCTGTGAAAAGAAATTTGAATAATCTGAAATGAACCATATTTTCTCAAGGAAAAAGTGTTTCTCGGAATGTAACACCCTTCACTGCAGCGGAAGATTCAAACTAGTATAAACTCATCAGATAAGTCGAAAGCGATATTGAAGATCTCAAGGAAGTTGTGAATGCACTGGTAGATAAGATCGAAGATTCAAATAAGTAATTGATAACCTTAATTGAATTGAGGAATTGTTTGCCTAAACAAAATTTGTAGTTGCTTTTTATTGTATTTAACTCTAACTTTTCTTTGTCTTGGAAGAATACCAACAGCTAGCTTTATCACAAAAGAACAATTTGAAAAGATGGAGAGATCTCTTTCTGAATAGATCGCTAAATAGACTCATTAGAATAGGGAAAATAATGGTTTTGATGTTATTGGAAGAGATGGAGAGATTGCTAATGAATTGCAGGGAACTCGAAGTCAACCTAATCTTCTTGCAGATCTCAAAAGCAATTCATATCTCACTAGATTTCCAACTACTGATTAAAATCAACAATGGAATAGCGAGCTCCTAATGGAATAATAGTAACAAACAAGCAACCCTTTTAATAGATAAATTAATGATGACTTCGATCTCAAAGATACTCTAATTTCACATAACCCTCAGTCTCAAAATCAACAAGATTACTACACCAACTCGAACTTCAATAACTTTGGCATTCAAAACAACAACAGTAATAGCCTGAATAGCAATAATTTAGGTGAAAGTTTTGGATTGAATTAGAATAATATCAAAGCCTCCTCAGCAAGCTCCTAAGGTCTGAAAAGTGATGATGCGAAGAAGGAAAAGAACATGAAGAAGATTTAATCACCTGCAAGCACTCTTGATCAAGTAAATATATCTTTGAAAATAATGAAAAAGAGAAAAATACTTAGTTTAAATGGTTTTGTTTTGTCGCATTTTAGTTTCCTTCAAAAGAAAGGAAGAAATCCATTAGTAAAGAAACAAGTGTCAAGAGAACTGGAAGAGAAACAAAACCAACTTCTAGGTTATCTAGCAAAGAGAATAGAAGTAACTCTTGGTCTTCCGGCTAAAGGGGTAGAAAACACAACACAGACAATGATACTATTAAGAAAAATAAAGGTACTTCACAATCGAAAAGTCCTTCTTAAGTTGAAACCGGAGATGTTTAAAGCACCAAAAGTGCAGCCAGTGTTTCTATGTTTACAGGAACCCAAGCAAACAAGCAGAACAATTCAAAAACAATTCATAATTTGGATAAAAGTCATAAGCTCTCTAAATCTTCTTAATCGTTGGAAGGAAAGCTAAAATCGCACTCAAACAGAAACTCAATTACAGAACCTGACGATAGGACACATACCTTATAAGGAAAGAAATCGAATGAGCATGGTTCTAAAAATGTTTCAAAAGCGAAGTCTCCTTCTCCTCCTCTTAATAGCATGAATAAATACGCAGAGAAGAAAAAAGCACAAGGTGAGAAAATAAAAGAATTATTCAAGAAAAATAAACAAATCGATTCAAATTCTTCTAATTTAGTTTCTTAAACGTCTTCTTAGCATAAGCTAGCTGTTCCTTTAAAAACAACCACTCATGACAAGAAAAAGAAGTGAAATCGAGAGGGTTAAACTCCCTTGTGGATTCAAAATATTTTTCATTTTTGTTTCTCAATATATTTTCCTTGTTTTTTGTATATTTTTATATCTACATATCTGCTCTCTTTCATTTCAACAGTTATCCAATGCAACTGCCTTTCATGAATAGCTAGATTATTAATCACACTTTCAAAGAAAAAATAAGAATAAATATGTTCTGGCAATCTGTTTAGATTGATAAAATTTTCTTGACTTATTTTTCAAAGCCAAATTTCAAATAAAGTTTCAACAATAACAGCAGAAATACTATTTGAAAAAAATAGTTTAATAACTGAATGCTTAAATCAAACAAATAGGCATATCATTCGTTATTGTCTGGTTCGTTGAGGGGGAAAATAAGTACTCTTGATTGAAATTTAATTCAAAAAATCAAAAAAAGAAAAAGCAATTAAGTTGATAAGCAAAAAAATGAAAACAACCAGTTATCAAGATAGTTAAAAAGCCTGCTCTAGCATTATTGCGCAACAACAAGAGACCGAAGAAGAAGATTACAATCGTGTAGCTAAGCAGGAAGTACTAAATCGCCAGATATTTGTGAGCATATTACAACTTTTATTTGGAATATGTCTTTGCGTATGTGGTTATTTCATTACAAATATTTCCCCCGCTGGAGGTTATGTCTCAATAATTCTAGGACTGCTAGGTATTCTCTTGGGTCTAGCGTGCTTGTGGTGGTGTATAAGAGACTTAAAGGTAATCAAAAGTGAAGAAAGTTAATGGCATAATACTCCTAATCATTATCTATCTCGTTTTCTATTTATCTCAGCAATAACTCTAGCGTTATCCTTTGCAACTCTTTTAATATCAAGCTTTGTGTACTTACAAACTCTTCGTAACTACATTTCAGCTAATTAGGGCAACAATAACAGCAACCTTTAGACTCTTATTAGTCCTGAATATCTACTTCTTGCATTTACTGGGATTTTGATCGGCAACATTTTAACATCAATTGTTTCAGCCTTTTCAGCTTATGTCTTTTCAAACTCCCCTACTGCCTTCAGATTTGCACTCTACTACTTCAATATGCTTGCAGTATCATTCAAACTCATTTTTTTATAAAGACATTTATTAATATCACTTCATTTTTCTTTAACAGAAGTTAATTTTATTTTTTGTTGCAAAACTCCAAAAATAGATTAGTATTTGCGGTGCATTGATCTACGTTGCTTTTTCTTCATCGTACGTTGACGAAGCACAAGTAGTCAGTGAAGTCGTAGACCCAAATATCCTTAAAATATTCTTTTTCCTCATCGCAGCATATATCCTCACTCTCATTGCACTTCTTGCTATTAATTTCACTAAATCTGTCAATTACTATTTCTCTATCGCTGCTTTGATTCTGCTCATCACAATTGGATTAGTCTCCTTCAATGGATAGCTCTATCGACAAGCAGCTGATATTAACAATTACGTATCCTCCAATTGCTAGAATCATATGTAGCTTATCAATCAAGACTATCTTGTCAAAGCAGGCTGTCAAAATAAATATATTGACCAACCAGCTAACAGCGTGTTTCCAAATTGTGAAAAAAAACTCTAAGCGATTTTTTGGGAAAACGACATCGATAAGGAGAATATTCTCAAGCAGCGATAAATTACATGTCTCAATTAGGGTTGCTGTGGTATTGCTGGGACAGTTTATTCAGATTCTTTGCTTCTCATTGCAACTTTAGGTATCCATTCATAATCGGGTTTGAAAAATCAACTTTTAATTATTCTTCATCTTTTTTGAAATCTTAGGTTTGATGGTTTCCCTTGTGAGTTTTGTGATTATTGGCATATGTTGCTTTCTGAGTACACGCTTGTACGGTAATCGATCTCTCAATCGAAAAATAGAAACAATGTTTATTCTATCATGTGTGATCATCTTCATTTCGTGGGCATTCGCAATCTTATTCTTTCCCTTCTCGTCGATTCAAGAGAAACCAGGAAGCGTAGCAAATCTCCCGAAACCGGATGTGAATTTTTCAGACTACAAGCTCTATGGTCTCAATTAAATTACGAAGCACTCGAAATGTGAGGAGGCATTCTCAACAGTGTTCCAGCTTCATTATGGATATCCGTTTTCAAAAAGCAACGCATTCGATTGCTTGAATAGCCCAAAAGACGGTGAGGAATGTAATGGAACTATCCTTCGTGTTGGAGTTACTGGATCTTACTACACCCTCTCCGTAATTAGAACACAATATTTCTAAAGTTAAATTTTGAGATTAAAAGGATTCTATTTATATCAAAATAGGTGAGACCAAGCTTCAACGATCCTAACGTTAAAGTGTTCGATAATCGATTTGCAAAGCTCTTCAATGACAATCGGGAAGTAGAGAAGGGTTAGAGTTTTGTAGGAGCAGAAGGCAGTGTTAGAAATATTTTAAATTTCTTCACGGAATCAGTCTGCATTACGTCGTCTTCTCCAGAATTCAGCCGTAAGAGAGATTGAAGATATGAATCAATCAAAGATCATTATCACTGTGTTCACTACTAAATTTGCAAAATTATTGTCTTTTTAATTCAGATGATCTTGCAGTGCGTGCATCAAAAATCGTCACAAAAGACAAAATAGAATAAAAAAAAACAATACATTTTCATCCAAAGAAAAATAATATTGATCTAGGAAACTCCCTAACTCTTAAAAGCATCCATAACACTGGAAACCTTCTGAACACTGCTCCTTTTCAATCAGGAAAAGAGACAGAAGTTGATAAAAATGTTAGTTTCGAGAATATTGAAGTGATTCTTAAAGAAGCTGAGACTGGATAACCTTTAGCAGTGAATGCTACCCTCGAGGTGTATCTACATAACATTGAGTGCATTATTCAAGACAAGAAACCTTCTTTGCAGCTTTCCGAAAGCGATGGAAGATTCCTTCTTCGAAATATGCAACTATCAACATATACAATTTTTGTAAAAGCAGACGGTTATTTAGTTACTTGTAATCGGCTGACTTTAAGTGCAAGGGAAGGACTTGAATAACAAATAATTTATCTAAACCGTGAGCTAAAAAACGAAGAAATTAGAATAGTCCTAGAGCAGAATAAGAATGAATTTGATGCTGTTGATCTAATGGCTACAATGAATATAAATAGTAAAATGGATTGTGTTGTGGGATATCTGAATGGATAATGTCCAGAAATGAAGTACGAAAGAACAAATAATCAAACACTTTACTAAAGTATATTTATCAATAGACTTGGAGGAAAGTCGGATTATCTCATTTATATTAAGCTTACGCTTTCGCTTAGTTAATTTAAAACATTTTAGGAATCTGGTAAAACAAACGTAAACGAGCTATTAGAAGAAGCAGGTACTTAATTAACGATTTATGTTGCAGGATTACGTTATCCAGTCTTTGAGACCAAGATATCTTCCCTAGAAGTAGTCTCCAATGAGCCTCATCTAGTTTGGCTGACTGTTTGTATGAATGGCTAGTACGGAAATCAAGTTTCTAGAATAGCGAAGTATTGGATTTAAAACTCAAGCGAAACTTATATTTTGAAATAGCAAGATCAAAATCTACCTCCAGCTGAAATCTGTTCTTCCATGAGAAGCCAAGCAAGCTCCAAAATTATGTGAGGTAGTCAAAATAATCAACAAAAAACTCATATGATTCTTAAAAATAGCTTAAATATCCTCATCCTTTGAAATTAAAAACGAAAAATTCCAAAAATAAACTAAGAAAATATTCAATAAAATTGTAAAAAATACTCTGTTCTTCATAGCCTTTTTCTCTCTTTTATTGTAATACATATTTTGTATGGTCCAGAAGCTCAGTATTGTGTTTTAGAAATTTGTTATTTCTTTTTATCATATTTTTTCCTTTTTTAAAATAGAAAATCAACAATCTAAAAAGTTGATTTTTTATTCCTTTTAATTTGGATAATAAAGTGAAATCTAAAATAAATATGATGGACTCAAACTCACATAATTCAAGCAGCAGTCAAACAGGATACCTTTCCATTCCACCCAAGAAACTGAAACAATCTAAATCACGTTTAACAAAAAAATAAAAAATTTATTTGCATATTGATGAAATCTGTCATATCTTTTTTTATGACCCGGGGGATTTACTGATCGGTATTAATTCCTGATGGCATCGAAGATCAAAATTCGATAGGCCTCAAACAAGCTTTGCTTGTGGATTCCCTAGCATTGCATTGCTCAATTTAAACTCCATTTTGGATGGTACTTTTAAAAAATATTCTTTTTTCTTAGCTGCTTATCAAAGTCTTGTTAATTTAATTAGGAATAAAAGCTTTCTTTTCTTGTTTAAAAAAGGAACTAATTTCTTTTAATTAAGAAAGGGTTTCCCCTGTATTTTTTGAAAAATAAAAGGAAAACAACAGAAAGTCTATTGATTTTGAGTCAGTTTCTTATTTTATTTATTTGATCTTTGAATTTTCAGTACGTGAGCTTTTCCCTCTCTGATCTGGAGATAGTCTTTGTTTATTTCAAAACTGAGAGAATTATCCGTTTTTTTTCTTTGTAAATGTTACCATTTTTATATTTTTCTGTGAAAGTACAACAAGCTATCCCTGATTAATTTATTCGCTTTGGCATTTTTTACGTTGATATTTTGTAATTTTTGTTTCTTGCATTTCTCCCCCTTTGATTTTTCTTGTGTTGAGTGTTTAGGTTTTTTGCTTAGCTACCTCTCTTTTAGAATTTCCCTTGAACCATGCTCTTTATGGGTTAAATGAGAATTACTACTGCCGTATTTGAGCATTACTGACTTTCCTCCTTTAAAAAAAGAAACCCTCTTATCATTCTTAATCATGAAGATTTTATCTGATTTGATTATCTCCTCACTGCAAAGAGAACACGGCAGAAAAGCACTTACAAATCTTTGTCTAAGGAGATAATAGCAAGCAGCCACTGACAGATAAATGACCAATTCAATTTATAGATGTCATACGCCTGTTTGATGCAGTGAACATCATAATTGAATGCTGATGCTGATTAGAATTACTAAAATATCGCAAAAGTTTCACTGTTTTAGGGATATACTTACCTAATTTCAAGTACAAACAGTCACAAGATCATCTCAAAACTGAGATGGATCAGCAAAGAATTTCAAAAATAATGAGTTCAAACATGAAAAAATGAGTGAGAGACTAGAAAATAGTCTCGTTTTAGGAAAAAGAAATGAGAAAAAAATATATTAATGCGTGATTTGCAACTCGAATAACTCATACTGGACACGCAAGAACACTTGAAACACAAGAAATATAATAAAATAATGTATGTTCCAACTGATAAAAACCTCTCTCAGAAGCAAATCATCTCTCACTTGGAGGCCTTCTTTTGTTTCTTAATCTTCTTGACTCTTTCAACTTTGCCGTACTTTTTCTCATAAGCAGCGATATCCTTCTCGTACTTAGCCTTGGCTTCAGCTTGGAGGACCTCGTATTTCTTCTTTTCCTTTTCATTGACGACTCTCCACTTGTCAGCAATCATAGAAGTCAACTCAGTGATCTTGGCGCTTGGGTTTTCCTTCTTGACTTGATCGTAATTGTGCTGCTTGTACAGGAAGAAAGCAGATAGGGGTCTCTTGGGAGGAGCGGGCTATTTAACGAAAAAAAATCAAGCTAGATCAGTTTCGGATCAAGACAAAAAAATAAATCCAAAATCTTACTTTGTCTTCTTTGGTCTTAGCCATTTGGGATTGTCTTGTGTTTTTTCTTGTTGTTTTCTTTTGTATTATTTAATTTATTGTTTTATGCACAACACAAGGAATCTATCAATTTTAATAGCTTTCGTTGTTGCTCTTCTCCCAGCATTACAAAATCTGCTTTCTGATTGGATAATCTCGTTGTATTGTGATTTCGCCCCCTTGCTATTTCTTCTTTAGCTGATTAAATCAATTGCTTGAAAAGCAAAGATTTCATGGAAATTATAAGAGCCTCCCAGTTTGTACTGTCAATTTTCATACTAATTTCGGTTGTCGTTATTTAAACTGAACTCCTTCTTTTTGCATAAAAAATCTTTAGCTCAACCTTCACCATCAACTCTCATTGATCTTTCTAACAAAGCTACTACTCAAAACATGCGTGAAAGTGCCCATGAAGGCATTACAAAGAAAATACGAAAATTAAAAATAAATCATTCATATGTAGATTTCTGATTAGAAAAGCCATCCCTCCCCGCCAAAAGCGTAAAAAATCAATAATCTTAAACAAAAATAACGACTTTGAGGATAAACTCACATGATAACAGAATTCACTGCATATGAGGCTTATGATTAGCTAAAATAACCACGCTTTCTTGATTTATTCTAAAGGAATAATAAGCATCCCTCTAAATTATGAAAATTATGCAATTAAAAAGTAAATGTATGATATCCATTCCATGCACTTCTCGCTGTTATTGTCTTTTTCATTATCATTTGGGGTTCTTCCCATATGATTCAAATCAACAAAAGTTAATGATTTTTAAACATTACTTGGCACAATAAACTCAGAATTAAAAACATATTAGTGAATAACTAATAGACTAATGTGCTCTCTTTCTCTTTTCTTGCAAAGCCTTGAAAGTACACCTATTTCATTGGGTCTTTTCATTTCCAGTTTTTTCATGTTCTATTAGCGTATTACAGCAGCTCTTCTCTCTCAGCTCTCTCTAAATCGTGCATCAACTACTATTATCTCTAAGCACTTTCTCTGAGTAATTGCTGCTCCCTTAGTCTCACTAGATCCTCCTCTGAATAACCATCCTCATTTTCTTAGTGAATCTGCTACATCCCTACCTATTATTACTGCAGTTAATACTCGGCTGCTTATTCTTGATCTTGATAAAAATGCTGTTGTTCCTGTTAAGATTACTATTCTCTATCGATCGCTTACCTATCATTCTTGTATTATTGATTATTAACGATATCTGAAGGCACATGTGCTTGATGTCTTTAATGAAGGTGATGATATTACTAAGTTAAATGACCGATATGCTGTGCGTGCTGTTCTTCTTCGAAATGAGTAGTTTCCTTAAGATATTCTTATCGCCACTCTTGTGCTTAATATTGTTAGTTTTATTCTTCAGATTGTTCTTGTTGTTATCCTTAAACCTGAACGAAATAAGGCTTGTATTCTTCCACACATTTCAGTTTGTACTAATCTAAATCGGAGACTTTCAATTCTTTCTCTTCAATTATAATACCTCTTCCATCATTCATATGCTGCACATTCTCCAGATTATTCATATTATCTTGATCTCCTTCACCTAATTCTTCTTCAGTAAGTCTCTCTGAATGTAATTATTGTTATTACTGATTATATTGCACTTGATTTGATTCTTAAACTTAGTATTATTCCTCATAATCTACCTTTATCTCTCCTGTTCTTTGTCCCTCATTATCCTATAAATACTTCTATTCTTCATTTATCCCAGCCTCATCTGCTTATTACTGTTATCCTTTCAAAATCTCTTGTTGTCTCTATTATCCTGCATCCCTGTAATACTCCTGGAACTGTTTGTTTTCATGGATTAAGCTCTGCAGCTCTTTGACTTAACGCTGCTGGGACTATTAGATGACCAAGCTCTCTTCATATTTTTATGTCTTTTTGAAGATGTTACTAGCTCCCAAAGGGCTTGGAATCACATAGGAATCGCTCAACGGATAACCAGATAGCACTGGCTGTGGGTATGATACATGATCATTGCTCTTGCTGAAAAGATTATTTTTAGTATTTTTGTTATTATTAACCTTGTTCATGTTGCTGAGGCTGTTAGATGCAGCTGCTGTGGTTGTTCCTGTTACCTTGAGCAATTTCTAAGAGTCACCATTGATTTTTCCGCCCTTAATTATGCTTTACTGCTTGATTGCATTATTAAAGAGTCTTTTTCGTTCTTCGAATTGCGTGAACTTCTCATCGAGTTCTTGTCTCTGCTTTATTAAACTGATTCGTTCGTAGTCATTTAAGCCATATGGAATTGGTTCAGACTGACCAAGTGCTTAGGAATCTATTTTGATTTCATTTTGCGCAGGTTATTTTGTGTTTTCGGAGTTGTTGTAATAGCTCTGAGACAACTTTCCATAGTTAAATTGATCGTATTATGATTGCTATTGGAGTTGTTTTTATTTTAAATTCAAAGACTATTATTATTCTTAAACTATCTATCTCCCTGGAGTACATCTTTATGGTGAGCTGACTATGATTTACTACTACCTAAAAGCCACAGGTGAATTCGCTCTTGGAAGCTCCTAAGAGCACACGAACTAACGAGGATAATTTGCAGTAATCCCAAGACTATTATTCTCAAGGTTTGGAAATTATTTTATTACAACTCTTCCAGGTGAGGAGATTCGCAATGTATTAGATGGAACTATCTTAGGAGATAACTGCAAGGAGGAAGACTACGGTTAAACAGACTAGGATAAGAATAAAATACCTGATTTATCGATATAGTTTCTCTAAACTTACTGCTACTGTTACAGCACTTAGCGTTATTGTACTTGCTGCTGAGTCAGCTAGGAAGGCAGTGATTACCTATTCATAGCAAGAGCTTAAAAGGTATTATTATTTTAGGCAATTATTCTCTATTCTACTCGCTGTAAGTTCGGAGTATTTGGAGCTAACTACTAAGCGAAAATCTATGAATTGGTAGCAATCTAGCGCTGCTATTGTTGTGGAATCAAAGATACTCGTTGTAATTAGCTTCCAGGTTTTACAATTGCTACAGGTTTGTTAAAATTAGCATTTAAAGGAATAGCTTGCTATCCTTGGATGTATTGCTGCTGTGGATGAGCTGGTAGAATATGTGCCCCATTGTACGCAGGCAATTATTGTAGCTATCTGAAGGATACCACTACTGGCGCTCCAGGAAGTTATGGCTGTTAAAATCTATAATTCAGTGGAGTTGGTTGGATGTACATATTTAGATGTTGGCAAGCGTAAAGGATAGGGGGTAATGAGTGGCTATGGTGAGAAGATATTGAATAAGCTGATTTATATATTGAGAACGCTAAGATAAGTTATGCTATGCCTTTCTCCTTCTGTTCTGATTGCGCGTATCTGCTTGCTGTTATTTCTTTTTTATTTTATTGCAAATTTGCAGTGCAGTTAGATTTTATTTTGGGTTTATTTCCCTTGAAGTTACCTATTTCTTCTGTCAATCAAGGTCAAATTGATTATCAAATCAACACGTCATACAAGCTCGTTATCTACTAATAATATTCAATTTAGATTAGATATCTCTTGCTTTTTGCTGTGCTCTAGTGATCCTAATATTTACACTAAAGGGTAGATTTCTACAATGTTTTCCCTTTAATTTAAGATATTATCATGGGATTTTAGATTGGAGGTAAGTGAATGAACTTTGGGTTTTTCATATGTATTTAGGAAAAACTCTGAATTTATAAGAACTAATTGTCATAACAAATCAATAACTTAGAAAGTCAATTACTATTTCCACTCATGCACACACTCTCTCTCTTGTTTAGACACTCCATAAATCAGTAACAGAGTAGATATTACATGCTTCAATAAAAGTGTCTCTCTAGTTCTTTTAGTCATTTCTGCTAAAATATTAGCTATCTCAGTATTCAAAAGAGAGAAGAGAGAGAGAGATAAAATAGCAATGAATGATTAGAGAAAAAGAAAGATAAT
>Ga0302285_10001047_pt1 | contig 15249 bp, 9 predicted proteins | sample III_Fen_E2_2_FD_200455 | JGI IMG/M metagenome (GOLD analysis project Ga0302285, IMG submission 200455) | Peat permafrost microbial communities from Stordalen Mire near Abisko, Sweden - III_Fen_E2_2 | ecosystem: Environmental > Terrestrial > Soil > Wetlands > Permafrost | place: Sweden: Abisko... | reverse complement strand
CTTTTTTTAGGCAATAATAATTGTATACATCTCCCCACGGTAAGGATTTCATCTCTTCGAGCAAAGCCATCCTTTCAAAGTTCTGTCCGTTCGCCTCGTAGGCACGTAATTTTTCAATTGGTTCCAGAAGAGCCAGTAAAAAAGCCTTTTGAGTAGCTCGTACTCCGACAACATAAGCACCAATGCGATTGATGGAAGCATCGAAATAATCCAGTCCTACATGTACACGATCCATCGCATCAGCCCGTACAATTTCCTGGGTGAGATGCTGTAATTCATCATCAAGGATCACCACATGATCACTGTCCCAACGTACAGGACGACTGACATGCAACATAATTTCAGGTACAAAAAGCAACAGGGAAGATATTTTATCCGAAATAACTTCCGTTGGATGGAAATGACCGGCATCAAGGGTGACTACCATGTTGTTTTTTACCCCATAACCCATGTAAAACTCATGAGATCCAACAGTATAACTTTCAAGTCCCAGACCGAACAATTTCGATTCGATACAATCCACCAGATATTTCGAATCTATTTTTTCAGCTAAAACAGTGTCCAGTGCATATTTCAGATTAGCACGATAACCCAAACGGTTGACAGTACGATCTTTACTTCCATCTGGTATCCAGATATTATGAATACACGGAGAGCCTTGTTGACGGCCTATTTCGGCAGCAATATATCGGCACCGGCGCAAATGCTCCATCCAGAATGATTGAATTTCTTTATCCGGACTGCTTAATGTTAAACCCGATTCAGATTTAGCATGTGAAAAGAATGTCGAGTTGAAATCCAGTTTAATGCCAACATTGTTTGCCCAATCAATCCAACTCTGGAAATGTTTTGGTTCTATTTGATCACGGTCAACAAATTCATCCCCAAAATCGCCATAAATAGCATGAAGGTTTAACCTGTGTTTCCCGGGCAACAAAGTTAATACTTTCTCAATATCTTTTCTCAATTCATCAACCGACCGTGAGCTGCCGGGATAATTGCCTGTAGCCTGAATTCCACCGGTTAAATCCCCTTCTTTATTTTCAAATCCTTTTACATCGTCGGCTTGCCAGCAATGTAACGAAATGGAAATTTTATCTAATTGATCAACAGCTTTTTCAACATCGATGCCTAAATCAGCATAACGTGCTTTTGCATATTCGTATGCCTGATTAATTTGTAAGTCTTTCATGAATTTATTGGTTTTATTTTTTTATTTAAGCCGGATGTAATTTTACCCTGTTATACTTTTATGCAATTGAATTCTTTATTTACAATCTTCTGAAAACAAATACAGGCTTTTTCCCATTCGGGTTTGTTTTCAGGAGAATATTCATCTAGGTGAACCGATTCACGAATAATCTGACGCATTTCCTGAAGAGTATCGACACAACCTGCTGCTTTGGCCTGAATCATGATATTTCCGATGGCAGTGGCTTCTGAAGGACCTGCTATTACGGGAATCCCGGTTGCATTGGATGTCCATTGGTTCAGCAACGGGTTCTTTGAACCTCCACCAATGACGTGTAATTTTTCGATAGGAAATGGGGCCAGGTCAATCAATTTTCCTAATATATAATTATATTTGAGAGACAGACTTTCAAAGATACAACGTACGTATCCGGCATGATTTCTGGGTGAATGCTGACCGGTTGCCAGGCAATAATCGTCAATGGCTTTGGTCATACCGGATGGATTGGCAAATGAAGGATCGTCAGGATCAATCAGCGATTCAAAGGCGGGTGCCGATTCTGCCATTTGGACCAGTTTTTCGTATGCATACGTAATACCTTCTTTTTTCCACTCTTTAAGACATTGTTCAAGCAACCACATGCCGGTAATATTTTTCAAAAGACGGGTAGTTCCCTCGATACCTCCTTCATTCGTAAAATTGAGCGCATAGGTTTCCTCATTGATGATGGCATCTTTTACTTCTATTCCCATAAGCGACCACGTGCCTGAACTCAGGTAAGCAAATCGTTCATTTTCTGCAGGAACAGCTGCTACCGCCGAAGCTGTATCATGACCGGCCACGGCAATTACAGGAATTTGACCTAATTCAGTTTCTTCCGCCAGTTCTTTAGTAAGCATTCCTGTTACATGTCCGGGCATAACAATTTCCCCAAGTATAGAAGGTGATACACCGGCCGCTTCAAGTAATAGGGATTCGAACTTTTTAGTTCGGGGATTTAATAGTTGGGATGTGGATGCAATGGTATATTCCACCACTTTATTGCCTGTAAGCAGATAGGACAAGGCATCCGGCATAAATAATATTTCCGAAGTTGCATCCAGGAGCGAATTACCTGCTTGTTTTAATGAAAAGAGCTGATACAGGCTATTGAAATTCATTACCTGAATTCCTGTCAAATCATATACTTTCTCACGGGGGACCAGTTTGAAAAATTTATCCGGAGCACCATCAGTCTGCGGATCACGGTAGGCATAAGGAGCTCCTAATACAGAACCATCTTTGCCTATCAACACAAAATCTACCCCCCATGTATCAATTCCAATGGATGAAACTTCGACTCCTTCATTTTTCAAGGCCACCAAAGCTTCTTTTAAACATTCGAATAAAGAATAGATATTCCAATGTAAATGGCTCCCTATTTGCAACATTTGATTTGGAAACCGTGTTAATTCCTTCATCTGTAAACGGCCATTATCCAGTGTTCCAAGAATCGAACGACCACTGGTTGCCCCAATGTCGAAAGCTAAAAATGATTTTTTCTTCATATTGTCTTTTAATCCATGGCAAAGATATTTATTCCTGTATTAAATGGGTATATAAATTTTGACATTAAAACTATAGTATTTGATTCGGGAAAACTTCCGGGGCTATTTGAACCAATAAATATCCCATTTTAAATTCATACAAAGAGACTGTTTTTTTTCTTTCCTTGCTGTCAACATTCCCCCACCCTTTTTGCCGGTCTACCTGTACTCATCTTCACCATACATATGGTTCACATTTGAAGTATAATCTTAGTTTACTCTTACTTTACTTTTAGATATCTCTTAGATATCTCTTATCACTAATATGTTAATAGATCTAAATTACATATTAGATAATATTATAAATAGATTACAATAATTCAGTATACAGGAAGTGAACCTAAATAAAAGCAATAAAAAAGTAAACCTTTACAATTGTATATCAGCAGATTAATATTTATCACTATTCTTACACCTGATTTCTCAGGATAATTATTATTAAATTTAATGTTAAATATATCAAATCCTTTTTTTTTGGACTAAATTAGTTGTACTTTTGTACCGTTGTCTATGCAACTATAAAATATGAACTCGAATGAAAGAAATACACAATGATGAAGTATTCAGCATTTTAACCGGTAAAATATCTACTGCCATCAACAGAACTTTTCTGAGGGCTTTTGCAGCTAAAGGAATTGAAATCACAACAGAACAATGGTCGGTATTAGCTTGTTTATGGAAGAAAGATAAAGTGACACAACAAGATCTTTGCGACCTGACTTCGAAAGATAAACCAAGCATGACAAGACTGATTGACAAACTCGAAATGAGGAATCTGGTTACCAGGGTATCCGATCACAACGACCGACGTACAAATCTGATTCATCTTACCAATGCAGGAAATGAACTTCAATTAAAAGCAACGGAAATTGTGCAGGAAATTGCCGAAAAAACTCTGAAACACATCTCAGACGAAGAGTTAAATGCCATAAGAACAGTATTAAAAAAGATTATGAATAATTTGCAATAAAAAAATTTAGAATTATAGTTGCATACACAACTATTGTCTGAACAATATGAATAATTTTAATTATAAAAGTATGAAAAGAAAAGTAATGGTTGTATTTGTGATGATTGTATCACTACAATTGTATTCGCAAAAAGTGTTACAACTGGAAGATTGCAGACAAATGGCTCTCACTCATAATAAAACCCTGAAGATGTCTCAGGAGAGTGTAAATGCAGCACGTGAATTGAAGAAAGCAGCATTTACACAGTTTCTGCCTAATTTTTCTGCAAACGGAACATACGCCTGGAATCAAAAGAATCTTTCACTTCTCTCGGAAGATGCCTTGTTACCCGTTGGATCAAAAATGGCTGATGGATCATTTGGATTTACTGCCGACCAGGTTTCGAACAAATGGACATTAGTTGATGGTCAACCTGTACCTCTTGATGCATCAAATAAGCCATTCAATCCGAAAACCAGTCCTGATAAGATTCAATGGAAAGGCTATTCGTTATTACCCAAAAGTGCTATGGAATTTGACATTAGAAATGTTTTTGCAGGATCTATCGGATTTGTTCAACCGATATTCATGGGCGGAAAAATCAAGGAACTTTATAACTTGGCGGGATATGGTGAAAACCTGGCATTAGCTCAACAGGAAAACAAAGTGAGTGATTTAATACTGGAAGTCGATGAGGCATACTGGCGGGTGGTATCCATCGATAATAAAGTGAAATTGGCAGTAGAATACCGGAATCTGATTGCACAACTTGATTCGGATGTAAACGTAATGATTGAAGAAGGGGTAGCAACCAAATCGGAAGCACTGAAAATAAAGGTAAAATTAAATGAGGCCGAAATTACATTGACAAAAGCTGAAGATGGACTAACTCTTTCGAAAATGGCTTTGAATCAATTATGCGGAATGCCCTTGGATGAAACCTACACCCTGGGTGACCAGGATTTGACTGAAGAAACGATAACACAACTGATCCCTATGGATCAGGCATTATCAAACCGCCCAGAAATAAAAGCATTGACACAGGCCGAAAACATGGCACGATCGAATGAAAAGATCATGATTTCACGTTTTATGCCGAACATTGTACTGTCTGGAAATTATCTGATTTCGAATCCGAATTCATTTAACGGATATAAAAACGAATTTGGAGGGATGTTTACAGTAGGAGTTGTTGCGAATGTTCCGCTGTTTCATTTTGGTGAAAAAATACACACGTTGAATGCTGCAAAATCACAACACAGATTGGCTACCTTACAAACAGAGGAAGCCAGAGAGAAAATGCAACTTCAAATCAAACAATGTTCCTATAAAGTTGCTGAAAGTCTGAAAAAGAAAGTTTCAACACAACACAATATCGAGCAGGCTGAAGAGAATTTGCGCTATGCCACTGAAGGCTTTCAGGAAGGTGTGATCACTTCATCCGACTTATTGGGAGCACAAACAGCATGGCTTTCTGCGAAATCGGAGAATATAGACGCTAATATTGACATGAAACTAAGCAACGTTTATCTGGCAAAATCACAGGGTACTCTGATAACACCCGAAATAACATCTCAAACAAACAAAACAAAAAAATAAACAAACTATAAACGTATAAAATTTTTCTACAGCAATGAAAAAAAGAAATCAGGATTTAAGAACCGGCTTATTCGCATTGATAGTCGTCGTAGTTTTAATATTCATCGTAGGTATTATCATTAACCGGCCAGAACCCATCATAATACAGGGAGAAGCAGATGCTTCTGAAATTAGGATATCCGGAAAAATACCCGGACGAATCAAAGAATTCAAAGGGGAAGAAGGATCGCAGGTTAAAACAGGTGATACTCTTGTTATCATAGACAGCCCTGAACTGGAGGCAAAGCTCGAACAAGCCAGTGCAGCCGAAAATGCAGCTTCGGCACAGGACAGAAAAGCAAACAAAGGTGCACGGAAAGAAATGATATTAGGTGCATACGAAATGTATCAAAAGGCTCTGGTAGGTGTAGATATATCTAAAAAATCGTACGACCGTGCACAACACTTATTCGATAAGGGAGTCATCACAGCTCAAAAGCATGATGAAGCAGAAGCACAGTATAAAGCAGCTGTTGCGACTTCCAATGCAGCAAAATCACAATACGATATGGCATTGAACGGAGCGGAAAAAGAAGATAAAGAAGCAGCACTGGCATTAGTAAACAGGGCAAAAGGAGCTGTAAATGAAGTAAAGTCGTATATCAAAGAAACCACATTAACTTCCCCTATCAACGGTGAGATAACAGAAATTTATCCAAAATGCGGTGAATTGGTTGGAACAGGCGCTCCCATCATGAGCATTGTCGACCTGAATGATATGTGGTTTACCTTTAATGTTCGCGAAGACCTGTTGGGTGATTTAAAAATGGGAAAGACCTTCCGGGTGAAAGTTCCTGCTTTGAAAAATCAGATTATTGAAGTTAAAATAAATTATATCAAAGCACTGGCCTCGTATGCAACATGGAAGGCCACAAAAACAACAGGACAGTTTGATGTAAAGACTTTTGAAGTCCGCGCCCGTCCGTTGAGTAAAATAGCGAACCTGCGTCCGGGGATGACGGCTCTTTTTGAAGAGATAGTTAAATAAAGCAAGAAAAAAAAAAGAGCAAAGATTATTGATTAAAGAACAAAGAAAGAAGATATAATACGGAATATATAAGCTTTTTGCAATTTATTAAATGAGATTAATCTGTTTGTTGAATATACTATCAATATTTAAATGAATATCTGCCTTTAAACTTAATTTATTTTATTATACACAAAGTCTTTAACCCCCCTTTAGGGGTTGGGGGTAATTATTTACAAAGTCTTTGACTCCCCATTAGGGGTCGGGGGTAATTTTAGCAACATGTCAAACAATACTTTTACAGCCATAATAAATACGCTTAACCGGGAATTAAAACGAATGATCAGTCGTCCGATTTATTTCATTTCAACGATAGTCATCATGTCGTTTAGTTATGTATTCTTTCTGACTTTCTTCAACGAAGGACAACCAAATAAAATGCCAATAGCGGTGGTTGATCTGGATAATTCATCCGTATCGCGTCAATTTACACGAAATCTGGAAATTATGCAACACTGCCACATTGCTATGCGGTTAAACTGCCATAAGGAAGCCCGGGAAGAAATGCAGCGGGGGAATATTTATGCTTTTGTTGAAATAAAGAAAAACTTTGCAAAAGAAGCCGTTTCAAACCTGCGTCCTTCCATTACGTTTTATATTAATGATGGCTATCTGATTGCAGGTTCACTGATTTCGAAAGACATTACCTACATTAGCGCTGTCACTTCGATCGGAATGCAACAAAAAGTATTGAGAGCAAAAGGTGTAGACGAGAACAGGATAAAGGGTATTATTCAACCCATTGTTTTAGATTCGCATCTGATCGGAAATCCATGGGCAAACTATGGTACTTACCTGCTAAATGTAATTTTACCCGGTATTTTGCAATTAATGGTGCTCATGATGACCGTATTTCCGATAGGTGTTGAATACAAAGAGCGAACTTCACGCGAATGGCTTAAAAATTCCAACAATTCAATGTTTGCAGCACTTACAGGTAAATTATTGCCGTATACTGTTATATTCACCATATTAGGAATCATTGGGAATATGCTTCTATTCAGATATATGCATTACCCGTTAAATTCAAGTATAGGTTGGATGTTTCTGGCAACTTTCCTGTTAGTGTTATCTTCTCAGGCTGTTGGAATATTATTTATCGGAATAACTCCTGTACTGCGTGATGGGGTTACATTTTCAGGGCTTTTTGGGATGTTGGGAGTTACTTTTGCTGGTTCAACATTCCCGATTGAACAAATGCCTGCCGGAACGCGGATATTCAGTAATTTTTTCCCGATACACCATTACTTTAATATATATGTAAATCAGGCGTTGAATGGTATAGGAATGCAATACTCGCTGCTCTCGGTGATTGCTCTGCTATCCTTTTTAATATTTCCACTTTTTGTGTTCATTCGATTAAAGAAAGCAGCAATTAATCAAAACTTTCCAATTAAATAAGTTTAGTCATGAAAATTATACGTAAATCGACTTATGCCAAAAAAGTTATTTCAATAGTCAAAGACATTTTGGTTGTAGTAAGAAACGAATTCCAGACCATGTTTAAAGACCGTGGTGTGGTTATCATGCTGGTGTTGGCACCACTGGCTTATCCTGTGCTGTATTGCAGCCTCTACAAAAATGAAACGCTGATTGATGTCCCTGTTGCAGCAGTAGATTGCTCGCGGAGTCATGAATCCAGGGAATTATTGCGACATTTTGATGCAACACAAAACATCCAGGTTGTAAGCAGATATGGAACATTGGCGGAAGCGAAGCAAGCTTATAATCAAAAGAAAGTACACGGTGTCATCTTTATACCAGCTGATTTCAGTAAAAGAATAAATTCAGGTGAACAGACAACGGTATCGGTGTATGCCGACATCAGCAGCTTTATGTATTACCGGATTATCAATCAAGCCTGTAGCAATTGCGTTATGGCCATGAGTAATCAAATTCAGGTTGAAAGATTAAATGCCAATGGAATTACAGGCGAATCAGCAACGATTCTTTCCAGCCCGATTCCGTATGAAGGGGTGGTAATGTATAACGAAGGAGCCGGATTTGCCAGTTTTCTAATGCCTGCAGTACTGATATTGATTCTGTTTCAAACATTATTTCTGGGGATTGGAATTATAGCAGGCACGTCACGGGGCGAAAACCGTTTCCACGTATTGGTAAATTCATCCGATCAGCATGGGGGGACATTCAGGGTAATTATCGGTAAAAGTATTTGCTATTTTTTAATGTATGCTTCATGGTCATTTTTTATTCTAATGCTGATTCCGCGCGGTTTTAATTTACCTCATATCGGTATTCCTTTTGACATCATGATGTTATTGATACCTTTTCTGTTAGCATCCATTTTCTTCTCAATGACGGTATCGGTATTTATGCCTCACCGCGAAACCAGTATGGTTGTCTTTATGTTCATGTCGCTTATTTTATTGTTTTTGAGTGGTTTTTCATGGCCACAATCAAACATTAATGGTTTCTGGAAAGTATTTGCATGGATAATACCTTCTACAAACGGGATACAGGGTTATATAAAAATAAATTCACTGGGTGCCGACTTGCGTCACATTTCCTTTGAATACATTAGTTTATGGATACAAACAGTTATTTATTTTGCAACGACCTGTTGGGCATATTACTGGCAAATCAATAAAAGCAAAATCAAATCCGAGAATCTGATCGAAGACCAGGATGAGGATATGACTGTAGATTCAACGACTGCTGTAATAAGCTAATTATGGATTTTGAATTCATCATAAATAATTGATTCATGTCATTTAAAAACTCATAAATTTCTTATTCTGTAATTGCAAATGTTCAATGACCAATTTATTTTTATAGCATTAATATTCAACGTCTTTGTAATTATTAATTATTAATTGTTCATTATTAATTATTAATTTATAACTTACAAACCATTTCAGCATCTGTTTTGTCAATTCAAAATCAATCAGGGGATATTCTACGGGATATCCCCTTTTCTTTTATGTATTTTAATTCTACTTTACCAGAATAAAAACCGAACCACAATAGTTCACAATAGAAATAATATTTTTGCGAATATTGTCGAATCGTAAATCTTAAAACACATATACCTATTTACCTGGCAAGCTTTTAAGGATTAACAAATAGATTATTAAATATCTATAAGTACTTAGATCCATGGTTTAATAAAGTTTTTTTAATATGAACTGACTGAATTATGGAGACATTCGATATTTATTCTGTAATACCCGCAGAGTGAAATAAACGAGTAATCATAGCATTTAAAATCAAAATTGACAGAATATTATATTCTTTTAATCGCTCAAAAACAGATCTTGTAAATTTAAATATTATTTTTATCTTTGTGTAGTTTTACACAGTGTCAAATTGACAATAATACAAATCCGATTTTTCAATTTTTCAACAGACATATATCCATGGAATAACTATTTATCAAAAATCAAATACACAATGAAAAAAAACATTTTATTCAGTTCATTACTCATGATTTTCGGATTAACGTCTGCACAAAACTCAAATCACATTCCACAATTGGGCAAAGATAAAGTGGAAGATGTGATAGCTGCTATGACTCAGGAAGAAAAAGTGTATCTTCTCATGGGGTTAGGTGAAAACAACTGGTTAAATCCGCCTACCGGTCCAAAAACAGTAATCATTGCAGGCGAAGCAGGTCTTACATGGGCGATTCCACGTTTGGGAATTACTTCTACGGTATTGACAGATGGTCCTGCCGGACTACGTATCGAATCACATCCCGAAGGATTTGAATTCACAAGGTATTGTACAGCTTTTCCAACAGCTACAGCGCTTGCTTCAACATGGAATACCGGTTTGGTCGAAAATGTGGGGAAAGCAATGGGAAATGAAGTGTTGGAATATGGATCGGATGTACTCTTAGCACCTGCCATCAATATCCATCGCAATCCGTTGTGTGGACGAAACTTTGAATATTATTCAGAAGATCCGCTAATTGCAGGTAAAATGGGTTCCGCCATGGTTCGTGGGGTACAATCCAATGGCGTAGGAACATCATTGAAACATTTTGCAGCCAATAATATCGAAACTAACCGCAATTCAATCAATGCAGTGATTAGCCAACGAGCGTTACGTGAAATCTATTTGAGAGGTTTTGAATTGGTGGTAAAAGAATCGCAACCCTGGACAGTAATGTCATCATACAACAGATTAAATGGCTTTTACACATCAGAGAATTATGATTTACTTTCGACCATTTTACGTGACGAATGGAAATTTGAAGGAATGGTAATGTCTGATTGGTGGGGAGGTACGGATGCGGTTGCACAAATGAATGCCGGGAACGATTTGCTTATGCCGGGATGTCATCAACGGGAAGAACTGCTTATAGCATTGAAAAATAAAATTATTGATGAAAAAATACTGGATCGTAATCTTACCCGTATTCTGACTTTTATTATGAAAACACCCCGTTTTAAAAGTTTTGCCTATTCAAATAAACCCGATTTAAATACTCATCTTCAAGTCTCCAAAAATGCAGCTACAGAAGGTATGGTGTTATTGAAAAATGACAAAAATACCTTGCCGTTTAAAAATATCAAAAAGATTGCTCTATTTGGTAAAACATCCTACCGGTACATTGCAGGTGGAACCGGCAGTGGGGAAGTGAACTATCAATACGCCACCACCATCAACGAAAGCTTTGAGAAAAACGGATACAAAGTAGCAAAACCACTGGAGGAAATATACAAACTGTTTATTGATACCGTTACTAAAACAGCAACAAAAGAGAACATGAAATTTGTTGTCGATTTTCATGCTGAATTACCACTTTCAAAGGATCAGATTATTTCCCAGGTAAAAAACACAGATATAGCTGTGGTTACTATTGGCCGGAATGCCGGAGAAGGAACCGATCGTAAAGTATCTGATTTTTCGCTCACAGATACCGAGAAACAGCTCATTCGGGAAGTCACTGAAGCCTATCATGCTGCAAACAAAAAGGTAGTTGTGATACTTAATATTGGCGGTGTGATTGCCACCTCCGACTGGAGGGATGATCCTGATGCCATTTTACTTTCATGGCAGGCTGGACAAGACGGTGCAGGAGCATTGGTGGATATTTTAAGCGGAAAGGTAAATCCGTCCGGTAAGTTACCGATGAGCTTCCCGATGACTTACAGCGATGTACCATCTTCAAAAACATTCCCCGGTGAACCTGTAGATAATCCCCTGAATGCAGTTTATCAGGAAGGTATTTATGTTGGTTACCGTTATTACGATACCTTTAAAGTGCCTACAGCTTATGAATTCGGATACGGACTTTCATATACCGGTTTTGAATATTCAAACATTCAACTGAGCAGTAATGACTTTCAAAATGAAATGACGGTGAAACTAACAGTGAAGAACACAGGGAAAGTGAAAGGAAAAGAAACTGTTGAATTATACCTTCATGCTCCGAATATAGAAATCGAAAAACCGGTTCAGGAGCTCAAAGGATTTGCCAAAACCGGCATATTAAGACCAGGAGAAAGCCAGGAGATCACCTTTACACTTGATACCCGTTCATTGGCTTCATTCTGGACAAACGTTTCTTCGTGGGTTGCCGAAAAAGGAGCATATGAAGTCCGGATTGGTGCTTCATCTAAGGATATCAGGCTGACTGCTACTTTCAATCTTCCTGAAACTGTCATTGTTGAAAAAGTTCATCAGGTTCTTTATCCAAACAGGCCTGTCATAGATCTAAACCTTTCAAAGAAATAATTTTTACATTTCAATTATAAAACAAATAAGACGTTCGCATTTAATTACGAACGTCTTATTTTGTATATAAAGTGAATGGGTTTCGGATTACATTTATGAAACACTTATTTAGTGTTAGTTAATCCGGCTTTTGTCAACGCAATCTTGGCAGAACTAACAAATAAATTATGAGACCAGGTTGCACCTGTAACAGCATCAACACTTCTAAGGTCCTGTCTTTTTAATAATTGAACCGGATACAATAAAACACCTTTCCAGTCTTCAATACATTGTTTTTGATAAAGCGGTTCAGTCGGAAAATGTGAGGAATAATTCTTATCGAACAATTCATTTTTAAGAGTGTCCAGGATATTAAAAGTCACCTGATGAATTTTACCGTTCTTAATGGTAATAATTGTCACCCCCTTGTACGGTTCATTTCCATAGATTGAACTCGACCGACCTTCATAAGTACCGTTTTTAAGGGTATTTGTTTGACAAACAGCCCCAAAACAAGAGATAAAAAGTGCTGCAAGAATAATTTTTTTTTTCATAAAAATATAAATATCAGAGTTAAACAGAAGGTAAAGAAATCCGGACATTAAAAATCAAATCCATCATAGAAATTCATAAAATTTCACCGTTGATACCAACTCTTAAACGACCAGACAACGAGGACCTGGTTTTATACGAATATTCCAGGCTAATCAATCTACTTATTTTATAGCATATTGTTTGTTATCAGATTCGCTTACCTGATTAATGAAATCCCTGAATGCAGTATATTGATTAGGAGTCACCTGATCAGTTTTTCGTTCAAACGTACGTCGGATAATCACTTTCCCCGGAGTTTTAATTTCATACGTCAAATGATAGTCAGCGTTGGCACATTCAAAATGAATATTCTGAGGGATTTCCATAAATCTTTTTCCGGCTGGAAGTATAAAGTTGATTACTTCCGAATTCATATCATCCGGAAGATACGACCATAATTCAAGAGGATATTTACGTGTTTCTTCAGTTACTACATCCAATGAACTAAACTTTTCTGACCATGGTAAATTTAAGATCTTCATTCCGGCTACATCCTGCAGTATATTTTTAATCTCTAATTTATATTCAATAGTCATACTATCGGCTAAATTATCGAGATTTGTGAATTTCAAATCGGTAACTTTAATAGGTACGGTAAAATCAGAAGCTATTGCCTGACTGATATTCTTCAACTGTTCATCACTTCCAATATTCCGGTATGTATCACGAAGTGTTGAAGCAAAGGATTCAAAATAAACCGACTTTCGTGTTACCAATAAATCTTTATTTAAAATTGCAATAATATGCTCACGGTTTACCACGTTTTTAGGTCGGAATGGCATATCCATCTTCATTAGTTTCCCTCCAACATGTTCATCTTCAAAAGGAATTGGTAAAATATCCGATTTCAAGTCCACCGTTAATGCTGCACCAAATGGTAGCTTATTGTCTGTCAGTTCCAAAAAGTAAGTTTTATCATTCATATTGATTTGAGAAATACAATGATTAAAACTAACTGAGGGCAATGGCAGGGTATTATTTCCATTGTCACGGGTTGAGATTAAAACCAGATTTGCTTTAATACCCGCTTCATGGCATAAGGCTACAAACAGTGTAGAGACATCTTTACAATCTCCTAAACGGGTTGTAATCGTTCTTGAAGCCTTTTGAGGAATAAAATTACTATGCAGGAATGACACACTGGAATAAGTAATATTTTCAAGGATATAGGTATAAAATATTTTAACCTTTTCTATCGGGCTCAGACTTTCCTTTCCATTCAACAAACCAGCAACAGTCTCTTTAAGTACATAATCAGTATTAAATTTACTCAGTGATAAATCATGGTACCAATCGCTTACATATTTCCAATCGGGTAAACTGCTATAATACAGAATGGGTGCAATATTAGTCAGTTCACTCATATATGGTTCGCTTTTAATGGCCGGTAAATTGCTCGACTCCCATTGATATAATTTCATATCTTCAACATCAGTTACAGTTGGTTCAATAGTTCCGTTTTCAACCTCATATTTAAATGATTTATTCCCGGGTACAAGAATGCTATACCTGTTAATTAGTGAAGGGATTCTGTATTGAAATAAAAATTGATTGAAAAAATGATTGGCCAGTTTTCCTGTCGAAAGATCCTGCACCCGATAATCTAAATGCAGAACGTCGTTTACTTCAAGATTACTAAATACCACAACATTATCATCATTTGTCTCTGCTTTCACTCTATTACCGTTCGCTTTAATCAATTCTGATTTATCGATGATTAGTTTTTGATTATAGCTGTTGTAGGCTATAGAATATTCTTTCCAATCTTCTATAGCCGATTTATTCAATATCTTTATGGCAATTTCATATCTGTATTCTTTGGCACCTTCCTGATATACGACCAGTTGATTGTTATTTAAAAGTAGAATAGAATTATCCTGAGGGTATTCTTTTGATGTGGGAGCTTTTGAAATCAATTCGTCGAGATTTATTTTTGGAAAAAGGTCATTCACTTCCTTTTTATTTTCCAACAATCTCAATTGAGATCTGGAATCATACGAAGTTGGTCCGTAATATATTGATTTTTTGAAACTTTCTTTTGCCTTACTATCCTCTTTCATGCTTTTGAAAATATATCCACGTAAATTATATACTCCCGGTAAGTAAGGTGATAGGGCCAATATTTGATCGGAAACACTCAGGGCTTCCTGAAATTGTTGCTTCCTGAATAATACCGTTGAAAGATTATCGAGATATCCTGTAGCATAGGGCATTACTTCAATTCGTTGCTTTAGTGCTGCCAGTCCTTTTTCAGAATATCCCTGATTAAAATATAACTTGGACAAATTCGCCAACGCTTCTGTACTAAAATAATTCCGACAGTAATTTTCAATAATTGCAGTTGCCGATTTAGAATTTTTAGAAACGTTCTTTTCTACTTCGTAACTCAAGTTCATAAAATCATCACTGTAAGGATACTTTTTATATAGTACTTTCGACATTGCAATAACATCCGGAATCCTTTTTTGTAACGTTGCAATGTTCAAATCCCATAGCTCAGTTATGAAACTCTCTCCGTATAATTCTTTAATTTTATTGCAAATATCAGCTGCAACGGTGTATTTTTCAGATTTAATTGCT
>Ga0302285_10001045_pt1 | contig 15266 bp, 11 predicted proteins | sample III_Fen_E2_2_FD_200455 | JGI IMG/M metagenome (GOLD analysis project Ga0302285, IMG submission 200455) | Peat permafrost microbial communities from Stordalen Mire near Abisko, Sweden - III_Fen_E2_2 | ecosystem: Environmental > Terrestrial > Soil > Wetlands > Permafrost | place: Sweden: Abisko... | reverse complement strand
GATATTTTGGATTATTATTATTATTATTATTATTTTTTGCATCCAATATTGTGAAACACAATGAATTCCAAAATCAAATTACACTGAAAAGACTGCTTTATTTCCTTATTTCCATAGTGCATCTTCTAAATTCCAAAAAGTCAAAAATAAACAATCTATGATGAATTTATCTTCTTTCAACAAAATAGTTTTTTATGAAATTTTTTGTCATTCTCTATTTCTTGCAAGACATAGTGTGGGTGTGTGTATTTCAAATAAGTCTTGTTTAAAACAGAACAAGTAATTCAAACAATCAATCAATAATGTTTCAATTCAAGTTCGTTAATTTGTTTAGTAGAATCACTGAAGTTATTTCAAAGATACATATATCTCTACTCCACAATTTGAGCAGAGAGATAGTAAGAGATATCAAATTAGTAACAGAACATAATGGATCCACCAGCTTTGCTAATTCAAGGGAGGTATGCCATTCTCATCAACAATGGATTCTCAAGGAGACCTAATTACCATTAGATCCTTTCATATTTTATCACTAGTTTCCTCTTGTATTCCTTTGTTTTCCATCTTGCACCTCTGCTCAGCGATATTCAACATATTGTAATTAATTATTGGTTTCTTCATCTCTCCAGCATTTTTATCTCATTTTATCCTACTTTTCTAGGAATATCTCATTGCAATATATGTGATCTCCTTTGGACTGATGGTGATCTTTTCAGTAGCTTGCTAAGCCATAGACCCCACTGATCCCTAAGCTAAAACTGCAATTGAGCAGCATCTTAATCAGTAAATAAATACACCTGCTCTGTGAGGGATAACTCATAAGTAATAATTGATTTGATATTAAACAGAGAGACATGCGTGCAGCGATCGATGAACAATTACTGTGAGGATTGCAATTCCTTTGTGAACAAAGATGTCAAGCATTGCAGGATCTGCAAAAGGTAAAAAGGGAGATTTTATATTTATTTTTGTTTCAAAAATCTAAAGTAAGAATAACTAGTTCTACTTATTTGTTTGTCTTTTTAAAATATGAAAGAACAGTGATTAATCTGGATAATTTGATGCTTTTTTTACTGAAAAATAGATGTGTAGAGTAATTCGATCATCACTGTAAATGGATCAATAATTGTGTTGGAAAGAGAAACTACTGGTAAAATGCTATTCAATTCAAGAAATATTAAAAATCTGGATCTATTGATGTTCATATGCTGTTGCTTTGTTTGCTGATAATCTTTCTTTATTGTTTTTGTTTGTTTCTAATTAGGGTATTTGTCTTGATGTCTCTTTCATGCTGGTGTTATATGGGCTCATATATCATATGCGTATTCTTTTTGTTTACTATTGGTCTGCAAGAGAAAGCCAGTGACATCAATATAATTTTCATCTTTTCTAGTGGTCTAATTAGTCTAATCATTTTTATCCTCCTCTCGAATTTATTGGCATTTCATTTATACTTATTTCGCCATGGGAAAACAACATATGAGTACATTATGGAACTACGAAACAATAATGATACTATGATGTCTTCCAACTCTGAAGAATAGCAAGAATAATAGTTTTAGTAACAAGAAAAACAAAAAGAAAAGGAATTGTAGAAGTTAAAATAGCTGTAATTGTAGTAACGAAGGTAACTAAGTACAAGTATAGCTGATCATTTCAAAAATAAACCTAGGTATAGTATAGCAAAAGTTAAAGGGATTGATGAAGGGGGTATCAATCTGGAGAATGCTAAAATGAACGTAGAACATGAAGAAACAAATGCAAAGAATAAGGATAATAAAACTACAAATAAGAACAAAAAACTGTAGAAATTCGATTTCTTTAAATAAACTTTTTAGAATGAAGAAGTGGGTGTGGATAATGGGAAAACTGGGAACAAAAGCAAAAAGGATAAGGGTAATGAGCAGGGGATAGAGATAATTGAAGATAAACACATGGACAATTTGCCAAATAATAATAATAATAATAATGCACCTAGTAATACTCCTAGAAATCACAAGAAATCGATCACAAAAAGTATGTCAAAGATCTCCAGATTATCATAAGTAATTAAAGATAAAAAGAGTGTTAAAATAATGTATATAAATACGTCGTGTCTTATGAGAATATTAAAATTTTTTGAGTTATTTTTGTTGGTTATAATCTTCAATAGTATCTGTTCACTTCAATGATGGGTAACTAAGCAGGAGATGTCCGTGAAACTAAAGTGTAAGACATCGAAAAACCAATTTAAATCCAAGAAAAACTCAAGGAATAAGCACCCACAGAAGCTTAATACTAATTAAGATAAGATGTAAAGACTAATACATAATAGTCTGAAGAACTTAAAACAACTGAATAATCAGATAGCATGCAATTTCAGCAGCTAACTACAGAATAATCAGATGACAAAGATGAGCTTTTCAGAAAGATTTAAAAATTCGATGGTGCTTAAGGCATGGAGAATAGCACTAAAGAACAATAACAAATTAATAATCCAGATAACTACCAGTAATTCGATTAAGAGGACAATACTGAAGCGAATAATAAAGTGGTTAATTGATCTAATTTATGTTAAAAGTGTCTCGATCAAGAAATTTAAAAATCAATTAAAACCAATTTGAACAGTTTGTGAGAAGTCAATTAATTGGCGATTTCAACAATATTTACAATGCTTTTCATTCAGCATTTACATTCATTTGTATGACACAACTAAATGCTAATTTATTTCTCCTTTTGCAAGATAAGAATAACAAATAATATTCATACGATTACTGTCTCTCATTATTGCTTTTCTTCTCTCTGATCATTTGACATCTTTGCAGTGTTCATCATTGTTTTTGTCAACGCATTCTATGAGAATATCATTGAGTGTCAAATTCAAGGGATTATCGACTATCGTTTCAGGTTTGAGTTTAATTTGAATCTTATGAATCGAGCAGTTCTTAGCTACGTTATTCACAATCGGTTCCTTCTTCGACTGTATGTATTCTATCACATTATGTGTCTCCATGATATATCCACCATGAGCTATTCCAAGAATCTTAATAACCTTCAGATTCACTTCGTCTTTCACCTTTTACTCCTCCTTAGGTTCGTCAGAATTATGAGTATCTTTGAGTGTAGATAAATCACCATGTGCCTACACGCCTAGATGATTGATAACTAATGACAGAATGAACTTTTGCACTCTCTGATTGACATCCTCCCAGTTCTCTCCACCTTTTCCCTTGAATTATCTCAAGGGTATATTATTTTTAGCAGCTGTATTTCGGAATAATTCTAGGGGTTTTCCTTCATATTCACCACCACCTTTTTCTCGCATGACTGGTGTGAAGGTGACTCTTTCAGCGGGGATTTTATTGTTGACTTGATCCATGATATGCTGATATGTTGCTCTCGTTCTGCCAAGATCGGAGACATACGCGTAATCGAAATGTTAGTTTTTAAGGTATTTCCCTGTAGCAATAGCTTAGTTGATGCCACTTGGTGTTAGTTTCCCTGGAGTGTGTCCAGCTAACGTTTTGCTGATATTATCTTCAGTTTATCCGTGTCGAGTTAACCACAATTCGATCATTCTATGTGCTTTTGAGTATTAATTATTTAATTTATTCATTCGTTTATGATTCTTTTCATTCTCAAAGTTTCTCTTCAAGAGAGAGTGAGCCTTTTTTCTACTACCCCACTTCGTAAGATTTTCTTTAATAAACTTCCTCAAATAGAGTAAATTCTTCTATGCATATCTCCTAGTTATCTCGTTAGAGTGTTTTAATGCGACATAGCTGATGAATTGGTCTATTCTTGAGAGTTTAGCTATTACAAACTGGAGGAAAGAAGATTGTAAGAATATTTCGATAATTATTGTGGAATATCAAATATATATTAGAAAAATGAAACAATTTTATAAACCAAACAAATAAAGAATCCTATATGAACTTTCAATAAAATGTATCAATTAGTAAATAAAGAAAAATCACTTTTCTCAAGGAAATGCCTCAAATTAGTTACCTTGGTTGTTTCAATGACTTTAATACCAAATTGATAAACCTTTCATACCATTATCCTCCTTGGAAAAGTTAAATCTCCAAACAGTTGTTGTTGTTCTTTCCAAAACAACTAAAAAACAATCTAGAATTGCTTCCAAAAAAAACATATACTAAATACGATCTATTAGTCTATCTGGGTTCGAAAGCTGACGGATCAACGCAGTAAAGGAGAGGTAAATAGTAAGAATATTAATGAATAAATTTAGGAAAATCGGGGGTGTCACTCTCGAAAGAATTTAAAATCGAAGAACAATTTATTAAAAGATACGCCTAAGACAGACAAAAACCAAGATAATTTCATGACTATGAGGAATACAAACTTCTCGTATATCAACAGCGATTCCATATTCCGCTCCAAGGAAAAGATCCCGACTTACATTACTTCTGATCCAAGCGAATCGAGCTTGCTTGTAGCGAAGGAAATTAGAGATTTGATTCTCAAAACTCAAGCTGAAGGAAAATCCTGCGTGCTGGGATTAGCAACTGGATCAACACCTATTGCTGTCTACAAAGAGCTAATCAGATACCACAAGCAAGAAGGACTATCATTCAAGAATGTGATTACCTTCAATCTTGATGAGTATTACCCACTAGAAAAGGTAAATTTTAGCATACATTCAACGGCCATTTAGTTTTAACTTAGTCATTTCTTGAACATTCTTGTATTTTTTCTTAAAAAACTAAAATAGGAACATAACTAAAGCTACAACTATTTCATGAGAGATAGGCTATTCAATCACATTGACATCCCTCAAGAGAATATTAACATTCCAGATGGAACAATTGCGAAGGAAGATATCACGAAATTCTGCAATAAATATGAAGAAAAGATAGACTAATCGGGAGGTATCGATCTGCAACTTCTTGGTATTGGTAGAACTGGACATATTGGATTCAACGAGCCAGGATCAACACTAGCTTCAAGGACTAGAATCATCAACTTAGATAAGAAAACAAGGTACTTTACACATATTGCTTACTGTAAAAAGAAATCACATTGAATAAAATGAAAATTCAGTTAGATATGCTTAACTTTTAGTTTTCCTCCTCTGATTGGTGGAGACATAGTTTAAGATCCAAGCCTTAGATTGCAATTAGAGGAGGGAAAGAGCAACCAAAATTGGGAGATTTAAATCCAAAATTGATCCCCCTCCCTCCTTCCTTTCTTTTTATTGCCCTTTTCACAAAAGATTTGTTTTTAATTAAAAAAAGTTCATTTCTTTGGGAGTTAATTAATAGCTGTTTTTCTTTCTTTTTTTCTTAGACTCGATGCATCTTCTGATTTTATGGGATTAGACAATGTTCCAAAGTATGCTCTAACCATGGGTGTTTCCTCTGTCATGAAAGCAAAGCGAATTGTGATCATGGGTTTTTCAGAGACTAAAGCACCTATTGTGAAGGAAGCTATCGAAGGTGTTGTATCAGCTGAAATTCCAGCAACATTCCTGCAATTGCATCCAAATGTTACATTCTTCTTAGATCTCGCTGCAGCACAACGATTAACAAGAAATGTAGCTCCTTGGACAATTAAAGGAGTAAACAGTGATCCCGAAATGGTCTACGATGAATTTTGGACGAAGAAAGCAGTGATTTGGTTGTCGTAATAAGTAAACAAACCACTTTTAAGTTTAATTGAAAGTGACTATGAAGACAACGGATTATTGGAATTATTAAACCAAGTCGGCAATGGCTAAGCTGGGAAAGTGAATCTAGGAGTATTCAGATCGTTGCAGTAGACAATTACAGGCTGGCCAGCTGGTGGAAGGCCCGATGAATCCTCTTAAGATTACTTCGATTAAAAAGCTCGAGTCACTAAAAAAATATTAGTATTTTCTCCTCATCCTGACGACGATGTGATCTGCATGGGCGGTACCATGGAGAAGCTCGTGAATCAAGGACATGAAGTTCACGTAGCATATTAGACAACTGGCAACATTGCTGTTTTCGACCACGATGCATCTCGATTCAATGACTTTATTCGTGAAGTTCTATTGAGTTTCGCACCAGAAACGAAAGATCTCATTGAGCGCTGCAATAGCATCGACTAATAAATCGACAACAAGATTCCAGGACAATATGACTCCCTTGATACACTTAAGATTAAAGCACTTATTAGACGTACTGAAGCTAGATCTGCAGCTATCTCGACGGGAGTCAAAAAAGAACACATTTATTCTCTTGATTTACCATTCTATGAGACAGGTGCGATCAAAAAAGATCCAATGGGACCTAAAGACATCAAGATTGTCAAGGATCTAATTATCCAACAGCAACCTTAGATTATCTACGCTGCTGGTGATCTCACTGATCCTCATGGTACACACAGAGTTTGTCTCTAAGTGATCTTAGCAGCTTTGGATTAACTGAACAATGAAAACCATCCTCTTATGGAACACCTGCAAGTATTTCTATACCGTGGAGCTTGGCAAGAGTGGGAGATAGAGAATATTAAGATATCTTGTCCTCTCAGTCCTGAAGAAATGGACAGGAAGAAATTTGCGATTTTCCGTCATTAATCTTAGAAAGACAGTGCAATGTTCCCTGGTGCAGATAAGAGAGAATTCTGGTAGAGAGCTTAAGATAGAAACATGAAGACAGCAGCGATCTACAGAAACCTTGGGCTAACACATTTCGAAGGAATAGAATGCTTTGTGACATTGGATTGGTTGAAAACACAAATGAAAATCTGAATGGAATTAAAATATGTTTATTTTCTATGTATTTATTTTTGTTATTCTGAGAAGGAAAATGAAGCTTAATACTCCATTACATTTGTTTGAATTTTCTAAAATTTCAATGATAAACACTTATCCGTTGAATGAATGGTTGAGTGAGCAGGAAATCAAGCAAAAAACAAGTCTAGGAATATTTTTGATTCTTCTTTGAAGGCTAATCAAAAATTGTGTAAACTAAAAATAATAACAAAAACAAGGGAGTATTGCATTTATCCAATGTCATTTTGCTCTCCTTAGAAATCAGAACACATTGCAGCGTTCTAAACCCCTTTGGGATCACAAAATGAACCAACCAAAGAATCACTTCGGTTGTCTTAAGCATAACGAAATTCTTAGAAAAAAGCACAATCGGAAGCTAAAAAAACCAGAAATGATGAAGCAACATTCGACGAAAACTTAACACGGATAAAGAACTCTTCCTTGACGTAGACTACAGCGTTTGCGTAGATGCAAAGTGAGTATTCAGCATATAAGAACAAGACCTAACTTGAACTCCAAGCAGCAAACAAAAAAATTCTTGAATTAACTTGGTAAATGCGAGAAGCATCGGGGGTGTCTTCAGGAAAGGAAGCTTCGCTTGCGAGTGATCTGCAGATACTCACAGAGTAGATAGACTACTTGCGAGGGAAATGCGCAGAAGAAACAGAACAAAAGAAGAAATTATTTGAACTCATTGAGAGTTTTCAGTAGTAAGAAAAGAAAAATAATGGGAAAATATGTTTATTTTTTGAAAATGCTTGTTTGTTGCTCTTGTTTGCAGTTAGAATAAGATCTTGCAGGAGGACAAGAGGAAGTTGGAGTTAACTGGATTGCAGTTTAAGAATAATCAAGAAACGAAAATACTCAAACTCGAGGGGGATTTAAGTTTAACTAACTAAAAGCTGGGTGTAGTAGAAATAGAGAAACGAGAATTGGAGTAAAAGTTTCTGAATGTGAACAGAGGATAGATTGAAGTTATGGTGAAGGATTTAGAGAACTAATTGAGGAAGGTGGATATTCAGAGTGCACTACTGAAGAATGAGATATTTGAATTGAAGAAAGATGCGTCTGAGAATAAACATTTGTTAGAGATGGCGTAAATGGAGAGTAATCACAAGTAAGCGTAGATAGATTAGTAAGTTAGAATAATTGAGTAGCTCAATGAGAAACAAGGAGTGTTGTTGTCTTAAGAAATGGAGATGAAGTAGTCGATTAAGGATATTAATGTGAAATACACCAAAGGCGATATCAAAGAGAAGGAATTAATGGAAGAAGTTAGTGCTTTGAAGGCACGGAATGGATAGATTAAAGATAAATGTGAGTAGTTAGGGAAATAGAATGGATTGTTGGTTGAATAGCTAGCGAGAATGCAGGAAGATGTAAGAGAAGCGAAGGAAGAAAGAAGAAAGGTTTTGTAGGAATAATTGAGATTGTAGGAGAAATATTAATAAATGGAGAATATGATTGCTGAGATGCAGTAGGTTATGCAAAGATTAGATGAGAATAGGTAGAAGTTGGAAGGGGAAGGAAGGGAGAAGGATAAAGAGATAGATGAGAAGGCGAAGAAAGTGGAGAGATAAGCTAAAGAATTGGAGATAATTAAAGAAGAGATGAGAATAATTGAAAAGAAATTGTAGGAGAAAATAAGCGAAGAGGAATAGATTAAGATGGAGGAGAATATACGATAACAGCAGTGGAGTGAGACTGCTTAGAGTGATAAATATTAAGTTATGCATACACATAGATAGACAAATTGTAATGGTAGTAGTAGTATTATGACTCCATAGAGAATATCTCTTTCGTCTGAGAAAAATACGCCATTTCGAATAATGGGCAGCAAAGAGAAGGATATAACATCAAATGTGAGAAGCACTAGGATTAAGGATACTGATGTAGATAGCTTTATGAATATGATCAAAATCATTTAAATTCCACAACAGTAAAATGCAGGAAATAGAGGTAAAATGGAGAAATTAGGTGTGGAAGCAGATAATTATATGAAGGGAGATAGTAGGTAGTAAGGAAATGATAAAGAAATAGGGTAATTGAAGGGGGAAAGTTAAGGAAATGCAGATGATGTGGAGAAAAGTAGTTAAAAACAACAGATAGTAGAATTGGCTGAGTAGGATAAATTGTAAACAACAGGTAAAGATGTAAGAGAGATGATGAGAAAGGAGGAATAAAGCGAACAGCTGAAGGAGTAAAGGGGACCGAAAACAACTGAAAATAATATGGTTACCAATGATATTGATAGTAGCAGGAGTAATAACAGAAACAGCAACGAATAGGATCTGCTGCTGGATACTGTATTTGTAGAATCTCAAAAGCACAAAGAAGCTTTAGAATAAGATAATTAAGAGTAGAGCAGTGATTGGAGGAAGAATAATAGTCAAAATTAAGGCAACATTGAATAGCCTGAAAGTAGTTTACATTAAGAAATTGCTGTTAGTCAGAGTCAGAACTGTAATAATGTAAAAATAAACCAAAACTAAATCTCTTAAAATTATAATGCAGAGACGGAAATGCTCCAGACAGACATTCAACAAACTGAAGAAGAACCATAAATGATTGAATAATCAGATATTAATATTAGAAATACCAATGCTGATGATTTTCCTGATAATGATGGAAATGAGATAGTGAGAATTTCAGATACCGAGAGGACCAGCAGAAGCGAATAAATTGTTAGTCACAACATCGAAGTAGATTAGGAATAGAGTACTGATCAATACAATTAGTAGGAATTACAAAGTGAGGAGGAATCGTTTGATGAATAAAAATATATTAGCAATATTATCAAAATAACATAACAATATGAAGGTGGACAATGATGGTGATGATGATCAAAGGGAGATATTGTAAATTTTCCATTTGTATTCAATTATTATTAATGAAAAATATTATCTCTAAAATATATTAAACAATTGTTTTTCCATTTTTTTTTGTGTAATCCAATAAGAAGAACAATGTAGAATACTAATGGGTTAATTATCATATTATCCAAAGAATATATAACAAAATTATTTATTAATTTGATGAGATTTTCTATCAAGAGAGGATGATTCCTGTCGTAGCTGGAAGTGCGCGAAAAGTACCTCCAAAATTCACTCATTTCAAAGATAAATACAAAACCAGTTAATCAAACATTTCAAGTATTTTTCCTTCGAAAAATATCTCTAACTTGTTGCTTGCAAATCAAAAAGAAATATTGAGAAGGCAGATCGATTTCAATGCAAAATCAGCAGATAAAACAATCCAATGCCGCTGTGGCAGCATCTAATAGCAACAACAGCAGTAATGCTAGCCTCAATAGTAAGCTACCTCCTAGCAGAAGCAATAGTCTTAGCAGAAACAAAAACGTGCCTGAGCTCGTGAGGATGTTGCATAAGACGAAGCTCACATATTCGCATGATTTTGAATCAGAGAATAATTATGCTTGGAATGCGAACTTCCTTGCAGAGAATTTCGACCCGCATGATCCAGGAACTATTCAGATTGCCTATTGGATTCTGAAGACAATGACATTCAAAGTAAGCAATACAGGTTGATGGAATGAATGGTTAAGGGGAACTCGTTAATCTGCAATTTATCTTTCCATTTGTTTCTGCCCTAATGTGTTTTCCTTCCACCCCTAGAGTGATGAAGTTCCTTTACCATACAAGAAGCTTCTGAAACTTTGTCTGGAGATGGCTGTAACTCTCGATCCGCATGCTTTTACAACTTGTAAAGAATATGTAAAAACTAAACATATTAATAGATTTGTGAGATTCCTTTGAGAAGGTCATAACTAAACTGAACCTTAACTATTCATTAGTTAATGAAGATGCTCGTGACATGCGCTCGGAAAGTCTTCAAAGCGGAAGGCAAAACTGACAGAGCATTCTTCATAAAGTTCGATTATGCATGCTAGAAGTTGATCACCTTGTTAATCGGATTCTCAGAGAATCCAAATACTTTGGTGCTCTCCACAGAGAACTTCGATATCAAGACTGCATTAGACGAAATGTAAGCGCTAACTCACTAGCAATCAATCATATGTTTACTATTATTTTTGTACAATCTATCATTAGTTCGACAGATCTCTACACAATCGAGGAGAGCATGGAGTTTTGTAAGCGAATGAGTGCTGAGAATATCGAATAAGTATTCTACGCGTTATTCCGATTGCATTGCGGTGTCATGAGCTCCAAATGCTCGTTTGTGTTTAAACCAGACGAGCAAGAACAGTTCATGTCGTTCTATGGGAATTATATCTAGTATGTGCAGAAATATCCATAAATACCAAATGTCAGCATGCTAATCATCAACGATCTCATCACCTTCTTGCATATCAACTTCAGTACAACGTCTAGCCTTGCAGCAAATACCTAGCCACTGTTCTTGCTTTCATCGATCGTTGCTCTAGCTTGCAATAAACCAAATTATTTCTCAAAAGAAATTGTACTCATTGTTAACGACCCATTAACCAATCTCGTATCGCTTTTATCTATCCTCCAGTAGTTGAAAGCGATCGATTAGATTTTCGTTGATGAAGCCGCGATCGCACTGCAAAAGGCATTGATGGTAATAGCGAAGGATTCATTCGAAAGAAACTTCTTCATGGATTACTAAACTGTCTCGGAAATGCTGTTTTTGAAGAAAGTTGGAGATATCTCAGGGTTTTTACTTGCGTAGAACAAAAACATCCCCATTAATCCGTAGAATATGATATTCTTCACTGTTGGATTGAAGCACATTAAAGATCCAACTGAGCTAATCATATCTGCATCTTAAGAAAAGACTTTAGAATACCCGTAGAGTTCTTATTTTGCTCTCAAAGGACTGCAAGGAACTCTTGGGTTGCATGATATCGCCATGGTCATTGAAGGATTCGCGAATTTCTAAGAATTTGTAAAAGATTTTTGATGAGCAAACAAACAAAAAGCTAAAAATTTTACTGTTTTTTTATATCTTTCTTTTAGGATATGGAGCCAGAAGCATTTGTGGATAATTTAATCGATATGAAATATTAAAGTGGTCTTGACTAGGTAGATGAGAAGAGTAATCAGCTAATAAGGTAGTTGTACTCCAAAGATATTATGAAGAAACTAGCATATGGAAATCCTGAAGGATTGAAGTTGCTGTTTATGTTCAGTTTTAAGCTCAACCAAGATACGATTCTGCGATTACGAGAGAATTACAATATATATTTTGATATCATAAGTCTCCTAGCAGCGAACAACCATTCAGGAGTTATCCCTTCGATCTTCAAAAAACTTGCAAGTCACCTTAATGTCATATTCAAGAACAAATAAGGTAACATTTGATAGGATATGTTCATATAAAATGATCATAAATGTACCACTTTTCATCCTGTTATGTTTTATGTCACTCTCTTTCTTTCTCTTTTTCATAGGCTTATACGAAGAATGCGTTGCAAGTATCTTCGAATACATGGACTAATGCCGTCGTGGTCTGCATGAAGTTGTTGAAGAATGGAGTGCTAGTGAAGGCATTTTTCGCATCAAGAAAATGATCGAATTCAGTGAATGTTTCAGCTTATTCTTCATAATTCTCAACTACCCTTTAGAGATCTACAATATCCAATAGACTCTCTTGAGTTTAGGCTAAAAGGAAGTGACAAATGTTCGATATAACTGCATGGCATATTGCTGCAGTACTTGTGGGAAAAAAACAAATGAAACATAATAGATAATAGGAAGATTAAAGCAACCACATGTGCAATGTAAGAATTGCCGATCGGAGATTGAATGCTATTCATTGAACTGCGATTTTAAAATTGAAGTTCCATAAGATATGAGTGATTATATAGTCACGACAGCGAGGAATTTCTCAGGACATTTCTAAGCATAGGTATTGTCACTGCATAGAACGCTTGTGAAGAATAACCCGAAATGTTCGACACTCAATGTAATTGTGACGGATTTTGAAGCACTAGCTATAGTGTATCTTTAGCATTTAGCTGCTTCTGCTAAGAAACCACCTATTTGAGATAATGAAGGGGAATAGCAGTTATCACTAGGATAAAGGAAGAGAAGAAAGAAATCAATTACATAATAATGAAAATTCCTTCTCTCAGTTCGTTTCAATCAAAACACAAATATTTTCATTAAATGTCAGTTCAGTTGTGTGTAAAATAAGATAAAACTTCATCATGTCTCTCTAAACCTTCTCTTTTTTCCTTCATATTATGCTTATCTTGTCAATATGTAATGAAAGCATAATTTTGTTAGAAGTCAACATTGAAATATATTTACAGCGCATATTTGGGAATAATAACAAAATAGTAAGTTTTTTAGTGGATTCGCTTCTGTTAATTCTCTTATCTCGCTGTTGACAATCGTTATTTCTATCTTTTAACTATCCTCAACTGATTGGCTGCTGAGACTATTGTACTCTTTCTTTAATCTAATTCAACATTTGTTTCTCCATGTCTTCTAGTTTTTACAAAGTGAGACTCTTCAATGGCAGTATCTTGGGCTTGCAGAGAATTTCCTTGTTCATATCTTGCTCACTGAAAATCAATCCGTTCTGTGGAATCACATCCTTCAATTGCTTAAGCAGTTCTCTTTGCTGATCGTTCATATTGTATCTTTCTTCTTATTTTTTTGGAATCTTTTTTTAGTAGCGCAAATGCAATTGCAATTTTAAGAATTCTACAGTAATTCAATTGGTTTTTTCTTTCCCCAAATTCCTCTCTGCACATCTCAAGACGAAGAAGATGATGATTAAAAAAATGAGAAATATCTCTCTCTTTCTTTCTTTTTCTTTATTTGCACTAATACTATGTTCTTCAACAGCACCCATATCTCTCTCTTACTCTCAATCTCATTGCACCATTATGATACATCTAAAATATTGATATTCCAAATAACACATTCTTTTTACTTGAAAGAAACTCCTTCTTTTACTAAACTAGCAATAAGTCTTTTAAACACGGAGAATCTATCTATGATAGAGAATTCCCCAAATGTGAACTTCACTCTTAACTCTTAGACCCACCCTGATCAGGTAGCTAATTCAATTAGGTTTTCAATCTAATTTCTACCAAGTGATTGAGCCCAACCCAAACACTTCTAAACTCAGCATTCAATTGGCATACCCATCAAAACAATGTAATCATTGCTAATTGCTGTGAAATCGCTCAAGAGTGAGGGAGATATTCCCAGTCATTCAACTAAAATTAACCTTTTTAGACATGCATTAATCCCTCAAGGATATCAACCCTAATTGAACACACATCTTTGTGCTACCCATCTTATTTACCCTTTGAATAAACATATGCTAGTTATTATTTTGCTTTTAATAATTTAATTTTTCTCACCTGAAATTTTTTTATTTTTTATTTTTTATGAGATCTTTAAGAAAATGTGTGCTTGTGATTATTCCATCCTCCCCACCAGATCTTCTCATTTTTATTTTTACATTACGATACAATTCTACTTAAATAAAAATTATCAATAGACCATAAATATGTGATCTTATTGAAGATAGAAAAATAGGCACTTTAATTTAGATAAAGTTTCATGCACTTACAGATACTTTGAGATAGCCAACAAGATAATCCAAGTACTGATATTCAAATAATGGAGAAAACAACTAAATAAGCGATTCCCATTTAACAATGGCTTCCATTTATTAAGATCTGCGTGAATGTCTTGAGTGGTTTTTTATTTCTTGACACCAAAGAAGCAAAAAATAATAACAAAAAATGTTTCTAAGCTCTTGATAGCTTCAAAAATAGGCTATTTCATTGAATTAGCGGTTTGAATAACCCAACCCAACGTTTAACGCTTTGATATGAATCCAAGAGCCATCGGATTCCTTTGATAATTTTTATAATCCTTTTGAGTGCGAATATCCCAAGCTAATTAATAGTTTAGTTTTTCCTTTTTTGAGAAGAGATGGAACATAAAATCCCCAAAACAGCACAATTTAGTGCTGCTACTCCCCGATAGTAGCTGTCACAAGTCACCAAATCACTGTAGAATCTGTATTCCAATGTCAAGGGATTAGATTATTATGATACTAGGGTGTTCAAATAGCATCATGGGTCATTGACTTCAAAATAACCATCCTAGAAGATTCTTGGAACTACAACCAAAGCAGCGTCAACTACAAATATCCAATAGCAACAATTGAAGCTTGCTACTGGCACACCTTCAACATCATCCTCTTGCTCATCGAGTCAGAGTCTCCATTGCGAAAAGCGATAACCTAGAAGTTCGCCTTCCCCTCATATTGTCCACTAAGCTGAATCGATCGTCGAAATGGATGCAGAAACGGAAATGCTACCGTAGTTTCAAAATGGAATACGCTAGCATCCAAGAAGTCACACAGCTCTTCAGCTATCGAAGCCCATTTCAGTAACTAAAATCCAAGAAACTGCAGAAGATAAAACTAAGATTTAGTTACAACTACAACAGCAGAACATAATAAAATAACTTAGTTAAGACAAGCAATAGGATTATTTTTATTAACAGACACAGATGAAGAAAATAGAATTATAAAAGGATTCGTAATAGTA
>Ga0302285_10001040_pt1 | contig 15309 bp, 15 predicted proteins | sample III_Fen_E2_2_FD_200455 | JGI IMG/M metagenome (GOLD analysis project Ga0302285, IMG submission 200455) | Peat permafrost microbial communities from Stordalen Mire near Abisko, Sweden - III_Fen_E2_2 | ecosystem: Environmental > Terrestrial > Soil > Wetlands > Permafrost | place: Sweden: Abisko... | reverse complement strand
ATAAGCAATTCTGCCTTGGAAATAATCGACATAGCCAATAAAAACAGCTTATCAATTATTCGGGCAATATGGAATTTTTACCAAATTTACCATCCAAAACCACCGAACGAGAATTTTGTCCCAATTGTATCAAGCAATTCTGCCTCGGAAATAATCAACGCAACAAATAAAAAATAGCTTATTAACCAGATAGCCGGTACAGAATTCTAACTACAATTGATATCCCAAAACCACCGAACGAGAATTTTGTCCCAAATGTATCAAGCAATTCTACTTTGGAAATAATCAACATAGTGAATAAAAATAGCTTATCTATTAACTGGCCGGTACAGAATTCTAACTACAATTAATATTCCAAAACCACCAAACGAGAATTTTGTCCCAATTGTTTCAAGCAATTCTGTCTCAGAAATAATCAACACAACAAATAAAAAATAGCTTATCTATTGGATAGCTGGTACATAATTCTAACTGCAATTATATTCTATCATAAAATAAACCATCTCATAATGCCTTGAAAAATAATCTCTAATAACAAATAAAATAAAACGAAACAATAAACATTGCTTCAATAAAAAAAAAACAATTGAAATCTCTCGTCATCAATTCTTACTATCAACAAATTCTCTTACTTTCATCTCGACTTCTAACTTATTAATTTCTTAGTAACGATATTTTTTCCTAGTAATTTTATCATCTTAATATCATTTACAATGTCAATAATGTAACTTGAAATAGGACGCACGGTTTTAAACCGACCGTCCTCAGAATTCAATCACTTACTTTATCATCCATAAACTATTAAGGAATTAACCTTGATAAACAAACACAAAGAATAAACCCAGAATAATCTAACGTAACTAATGAATAAATGAGGCTACGTTTAAAACGTAAGCTCGTAGAGTTAAAACATGTTATCATAAAACTCAATTATTAGATTGTAAGTAATCTTTTACTTAAACAGATTAGAATCGTTAAGGAATTAACCTCAGTAATAAACATAAAGAATAGCCTTGAATAATCTAACATAACTTGTAAATATCGAGTCAGTTTTCTTAACTCAAACCTGGAACCTAAAAAGTTGCAGGTTGTAACTCTGAATAAAATAGAAACATAAACAAAACAAAATAAACCTTTTCTTTTACAACCTTTTTTTTAATGACTTGAACTAAGTGATCATTTTCAATATTGATAATGCGACTTGAGACTAAGTATGTTCTTTATGAAAGTGTGTTATTGTAAGACAATCATTTACTTAAATAGATTAAAATCGTTAAGGAATTAACCTCAATAATCAAACTTGAAGAATAAACCCCGAATAAACTAATATAATGAATGAATAACACTGTCAGTTTTGATCCCAACCTAAAATGTTGGAATACATTTATCATATTTTTTAACTTTGAAACCTCCCATCTTTTACATAGGACGATTGAAAATGATATTTTACCCGACCTAAAAGGTCGGAATGAATTTCAAATATTATTCATAAGAAACAATCTAATAATCATTACTTATCAACCTCATTTTATTCATTTCTTAGACTAACTTCATAAACGAATTGAATGAAAGACCTTTAAATCTCATTACTGAAAAACCTTTAACAGCATAAACCATTAACTTTCTTAACTACTTTCTTTTTAAACAGTATCAATAAATTCTCACCAACTTTTTTAGGTTGATGATTAAAAGTAATAAATTCTTTCCCATCTAATAGATGGGATAACATACCCTATTAACTTTCTTAGTAGATTGCTTAAATTTCTTTTGACGCCTTGTATCCTTTGCTCTTTATCCCTCTTAACTCCCAGATTTTCAAATGAATTTGTGCAAAAACAAACGAGTAATCAGAGATTAGAGGGGTGGAAATCAAATTAATGTTGGGCGGGTTATGAGGTTGTGGGGGGGGAAGGGTTAATTTCACTGAAGTTTTGAATAACTTCTTAAAAATACTTCTCGATGTCTTTTCAATTGTTTTTGAGTACAATACGGATGATACAATATGAAATACGAAATCAGATCAATTTATTTATCCAAACAGGTCAGTCAAATATGATGCTATCACTTCTGTTCTAATTAAAATGCAACGGTGTATGATTATGCTTCAGCTTCTCAATGCAGCAGCAAGATATCAGAGCATTCTCTGCTATTCTATGGAGAAGCAGTTTGTCTGCCTGCTTGCTGATAGAACACGCTGGAATTATCAAGAGATTGTAGATTCTGAAAACTTTTCGAAGAATCAGAAATACACAATGAATCTTCAGGTGGAAATGCTAGCGCTGCTGCTGCTATTGCTGATGGGGAAATTGCAATTGTTGCCTGCATCTAAGGGGTTTCAATTCGAGCTGCTGCGAAAGTATTTGATCTTATTTGTTGTTATTATTGAGATTCAATTTTTTCTTCTTCAACTCGATCTTCGGAGTTGTTTGATGTTGCTCTCTGCATATTGATGTATGACAGATGGCTAAGATCTACTGGATTGTTGTTATTGCTGGTATGATTCCTCATGAAGGCATTGATCATTGATTCATTGCTACTCGATTCACTGGAGACAATTCCATCATAACGCATCTGATTTGATTTCGTAACATTTTTCTTATTATTAGAGGTTCTTTTCTTGGTTTTAGTTGTTGTATTATTCTTATTATTCTACACACTATGACTGCTCTTATCTTGGTTATTCCTTTTATTATCTTCACTGTCGATACAACTAGCACTCGTGATCTTATTCCCTTCTTTCCTTGTTGGCCCAATTGTTGTGTTATACACATTATTTAAGAAATTCTATCCTTCATTTTGATTCCCAAATATTCTCTAGAAATCTTTAGAAAACTCCTCAGGATCGACATCTACTTAGCCAGCTATCTTCTAGCTACCATTCCTATCATCTGGATAATATCTCTATATGAACGAATGTGATTTCATTGAATAAGTCAACTCACATGGCGAGTTCCTTGTCGTCACTAGTTCATTGGAACTCCCATGCTAGAACCCGCGTAGACAATGTATCTAATGCAATGATTTTTAGGACACAACGATTTAATATATTTTCATGTAATCTTCTTTGAAAACACCAGGGAGAATCTCTGTTTATGCGAGTTTCTAGTAATGCACTCGCATTTCTATCGGCAGAGTTATGTCATCGAGCGTTGTTATAGTCATTTATGCTTTGTTACTAGCTAGCAAATTCATCATAAGGATCTAAAGTAAACTCTTGTTATCGAAGAATTCTGGTAATCCTTAGCGCATGCAGTACTGCTGGTAGTTGTTGTCAGAACCTGCTAGTAAGCGAATGAGCGCTTTGGAATACCCTAATCCACAGAAGATACTGTCGAGAGTAGATGGGTCAGTGCGTCGAATGGAATAGAGGAACAATGATTCTTCAGGAAGTTTGTCCATTAGGGCGTATGCGAGTTACTTGGATTTCACGAAGTTCTCTTCGAGTTGCCATTGCAAGTGCTGCAGATGCTTTTCACCGTAGATTTCGAAAACTTGAGATTTTATGCTTTCTTCTTTTTGCAAGCTGAGTTGGTGTTGTGATAGCATACGCGCGGAGGCGTAGGCTTCTTGATCCCCGAGGCTTAGGAGTCTAGATATAATAGGCTGGAAGTCAGAGATCGTGTGCTAGCTGCTGTGCATGGAGACTTCGATGATATTCTTCATATTGGAGATCGCTGCGATAGGGCGGAACATGTTCCAAACAGAAACCTTGTTGAAATCTGCTTTGCTGGATTTCTCGAATAACTCGAAGCTCACGATGATCTCGCCGTTCAGTAAGAATGCCTTGACTTATGGGATCTGATAAGGTAGAATATATTTCATCCCAAGGGAATGCTTATTTTCATCGGAGTTTGGTTCTTCTACGCGCTCAGAGAACTCAAATTCTTCGAACTGCAATTACCCGATGTCCTCGTGCTCAGTGATGGGAAGAGTGCTTATCATTTGGAGGTTCTTGTTATTTTTGGTGTTTTTGTTGTTGCTATCGTTGTCATTGTCATTGTTGTCACCTTGTTGCGCTTTTTGAGCCTTCTAGACATTAAAGCAACCGTCTAGATTATCCGTATTATTATTTGATTGGCTGGGATCACTGTACGATGGATTAAAGAGATTATTAGAACCAAGATTCCCACAGTTCTTCTGATTATAAAATTATAATTGTTCCTGCTTTCTCCTTAAAATTTCCCCATCATTTTCTCTTTCGATTTGCTAGCACGGATATCTCATGTGAAGAGTCTCCTATCGCTGCTTGATAAGATTGCCATTAGATCTGTCATCTTATTGTTGTGTTTATTATTCTTCTTCCCCTTTTTGCATGATTTCCTACAATTTCTTGTAATAGTCGATAGGATGTGAGGAAGGATGAGTTATTTATTATTAAATTTAATTCTTGTCAGCGAGATGAGCATGCAGCTGAGGATACCCACTATTGATAATAAAGTAGTTTTTCTCAGCATACCTGCTAGATTAGCAATACTCATTACTCGTGTTGTTTCTCTCTCCAAGAAGATCATCTTGGTTTGGATTAAATGGATGTTAATATCCTGCTACATTACTACACTCCGAAGAAGGAGTAAATTCTTCTTCTTCCATTCCTTGCACTTCCAAGGTGAGAACAATATATTTGGGTTCAAGAGGGCGTAAGCGAGAGGGATTTCTCTAGGATGTTACTTGACTGCGTTGAGATGACTGAAATAGAGTGAACGAATCCTTCTGTGTAATGTTAAAGATTATCAACTGGTTGTTATTGTTTTTGTTGTTTTTCTCGATTAATTTATTTCTTTGTTTGTTTTTTTCCTGTGCCGCGGTATAACTAGTACTTTTGTGGGGGGGGGATAATTCAGAAAAGTTATTTGTTTTGTTACGAAAATAGTTGCTAATTTTCATCCTTTTCTCACTAAATCTACTGTCCAATACAACTCTGAACTCCGTTCAATTCTTCCCAATCTAATCTTGTTCAGGTTTACCCTATTCTGAATTTACTCCCAAAAAACATTCACTTATTTGTAATTTGCTTCAAAGTTGGGGGTAGTAGTGTTTATTCTTTTAAGAAAAGAATTGACAGAGTTTGAGAAAAAGCGGGGAAATATTTTTGAGTAACCCCTCCCCCCCACCCCCCAACTGTCCTTTGGATAAATAAACAGACAGAAATATTGTAAATCCGCTCCATTTCACTTTGGAGATTCATTACCATACAGTTTTTGCTTTTTTTTAATTCAACAGAAACTTCTAGTTTTTAATGAATATTGTATTGCCAGAGCCATCCGTAATTAGTATCGAAAGAATGCTACAAACCATAGAAAATCTAAAATACCTTATTATTTCACCACGCTACCTGAGAATAAAGCAAGGAAATTATCTGTGTTTCTTAATTTAGTATTATTAAAATGATTTTTTTATTTATTTCTGCATGCCTTAAAACCTGCTTTTCCATGAGTTTCATTCAACTAATCTATCAGGATTACACTTGTGGGATATTCAGGAGTATTTTTGTTTGGTTTAAAATTAACAAAAATTAACAAATCTTAACGAAGAACGAAAATTATTTGCTCACAAATTTAACCAAAAAAATGAGCATCACGCTTGAGAAAGAAAAGATATTTAAAATGCTTCCACGTTGATGGATACTATCGAAAGAAGCCGAAGAGAGAAGACAAAAAAAATGAATTGATTATTTTGGGAATTAAAAAAAGATAGATCAAGAATAGTCTTGAAGAAACAGAGAGAGTTTGAATAAAGAAGCAACTTATTTAGGTTTCTTTGGTAAGAAACATTAAGGAACAATAACAAAAGAAATAATTGTTCGTTCGATTTATCTGAGAAAAACGAGAAGCAGAGACAAAGATATATTTTTATTCAAAAATAGCAGGATTTTCAGATTTATGAAGATGATGAAGACAAAGATGAACTTATCTGGATTACTAGTTCTGCTAACAACATGCCTTGTGCTAGCAGTAAGTGCAACTGGTGACAATGAAGGAAATGCCTAAGCAACACAGAATAAGCAATAATAAAAAAGCACATTACTGACATACTACATTGATCTCATTGATATCACCTTATCAACGCTAGAGAATCTCATTCTTAACTACTTCCTTCCAGCATATGCCTATGTCAAAAGCAATGAAACCTTGAGATACAGTTTATTTAGTTTAATCATCACCGTCGTTGTCATGCAAACACTAGGAACATTCAATTTCATCTTCAAGCGAAAGAAATCGCTTAGACTCAGTTCAAATCTCTAAGACATCCCTTCAGACACGTAAAACATGCAAAAGCAGATAAGATCACTCAGAGAAGCTGTTAGTCTCTTGAAATAGCAAGTTCTAGAGGGGTAGAGTGTTACTTCACAGTCAGGCACAGGATATTCTCAGAACGCAGCAATGCCAGTTCCAGCATCACTTCGTATTGATCCACAGATCGAGTAGAGATTAAATAAGAATCAATAAGGAATTGAATAATTGAAACAAGGACTCATGAAGATAGTCGAGATCTAATAGGATCTGTAGGAATCGATTTTATAGTCATAGAGGGAAGTAGCTAGCGATATTGCATCGCTTAGAACAGGAGGGATCAACAGTAGTAGCAGTAATAATAATGGCTCGATAAGTAAGATCAAAAAGAACAACAATAATAATACCAGCATTGGATAGACTGCCCCTGTAGATGCAGGAACTGCAGGAGGACTTGATTCGTCGAATTAGAAAAATAACTCCTATTCACTCATTGAAGACACTTAGGTATAGTATGCATAACAACAACAGTAACCTTAGCTACAAGAGTAGTAGCAAGTACAACAACAGTAGTAGTAGTCTCAGCAGTAAGCGTAATTCTAATAGCCATAAGATGCTAGACTCTCCAGCCCTTTTTCACCTCCTCCTCTTCAACAACAAAGTTTTCCCACCAGCAATATTAGTAACAACACTAATGGCCCATTCCCTGCAACATCCTCCCCAGTTCCTTAACAGTAGCTCCCTCAAGAACAGCTGTTATCCCCTTAGTTCCCTAAAACTGATCCATAATAAGAACAGGAATCATCTCCATCAAAAGATAACAATAATGGCAATACAGTCTTCCAAAACAGCTCGAGCAACCATAATTCTGAGCCGACTTTTGGTAGACCTCCTCCACCTTAGTAGAAGAAACAACAAGCTGCAGTTCCGTTTGGTGCACGATCCTCCCCTGCTCTTGCGAACAGACAGAGATAATAACCGCCCAGAGCTGGTGGTGGTCCGTTCACAGGGCCGATCCCACCTTCATGATTAAGAAAATGAGAAGCGCAGCTTCTGAGGGTCTTCACGAGAAAGAAAAAAGAGCTTTAAAGTAATTATTCGGTGTTTGTTTTTATACCTTTTCGTTAGCATTTTGTCTATGTTTAGTTGAATTAGTAAAATAAACACAAACAGAGTTATTATTTGTTCTTTTTCTGCATAACATAAAATAATTGTGAATTTAACATAAGAAGAAATAAAGAATATAAAGAGATATTGATTCTATTCAGGAATCAAGTGTGAACAAGGATGGTAATAAACCAATAAGACTAACTTACAATAAGTAAGCTAATTAAAGCATTCACAACCAAAAAAAGCAACTCTTTTGTTTCTCTCTCGCAAAGTCTTTTCTTATTAATCTTTTCAAAAACAGCAGATCCATAAAAAAGCATAACTAGTCTAGGAAGCTTTTAGCAAACATGAAGAGAGAGAAATCCTACGGACAGATGCTAGATAAATCGAAGTCCAAATCAGAGGTAAAACTACCAAAGTTGGTGAGTACAAACATTTCACAGGAGCATTAAGGGGATGAAACAATGCTGTATGGAGGTGGGTATTCGATGACGCATGGTGGTGGTAGCAGTATAAACAATTCGATTTTATCGAGTTCTATGGTGAATAACAACCATCGTTCACACAAGCGATTCTTCCTAGATCACTCGCTAATTGTGGAAGAAACCGCAAGAGACATCGCGTAGAAGATGGAGTACATAAACAACCATGAGCTAAGAAAGCTCACATCGCCGGAGTTAGAAACTGATTTCGATCTCTTGGGATTCATCAACTCCAAGACAGATAAGGATAAGTCAAATTAGCCGTCACATATGAGTAAGATTTTTTTTATGAAGGAAAAGGATAAAATATGTGAGTTCTTTCTTGGGAAAATATGCATTTATTTCTAAGTTTGTTGGGCAGTTTGTGTCAACAATCGATTCATTTCAATTATAGAATCTAGAAAGTTAGAAAATTACAGAAAAGCTAATATTTTCCCTTTGCTTATTATGCTAATCATTTCCTTTGTACAATATTGTATTCCCTTCTTTTGTTTAGTTCTCCAGGACGATTTGAAGACGCACTTGTACATTGAGAAAAAGGCATTCTACGCTAAAATCAGCACTGTCGGCAAAAACTTCCCAATGAAAGTCAAAGTCACTGGAGAAGAAGGTGTTTATGATTTCTTCTTCTCCTTCTTCGATCAGTTTCCGAATAAAGATAAGGCTTCAGAGGAATTCCCGTAAAGGAAGGATCATCTCTACAGATTTCATAAGCCGAAAGCATTCTAGTAATGGGCGTATATCTGTATCTCCTCGAAAGAAAATGCTAAAGTGCAACTGAAAGTCTGGTTCACAGGTAAAATAAAAAAATTCATCTAAAGAATTTGAATTTATGATGACGGAATATCTCAATATCCCTCTGACTAAATTACTGCTATTTAATGATGCCTCAACTTAGATGCGAATCTTGAGAAATTCCGTTCGAAAGAGTCACTTAGAACGAAGCCGAATTGGGCGAAAGAAGCTGTCACATTAAAGGAAAAACTTAAAATCGAGCTAAGTGAACAGGAGAAAAAATAACTCCAAAGTGATGTGTGTAAGACAGTTCTATTGGTTTTGTTAATCCATAACCCTCAACTTGTGTTACCCTTTTCATAATAGAGGATATAAAGCACAAGAAACTGCAGAAACTCAAATCCGTGGACATGCAAATTGTCAATCGAAACAAGGAAATGGCAGGGAATGTTGAGCTGATGCAGAAGAAAAAAGAATTTGATTTTGTACTGCATAACATCAAATGTGAAGAAGTCATTAGGAAGAGCATCAGTATTCAGCTAGAGACATATCAACAAAGATATTCAAAATATGTCAATAAGATTATCTCTCACAGGATCACAATGCAGAGAGTAAGGAAATTAGAGAGATAGACTGCTCAAAAGGGAAGGAATGAAAATAATTGGTTGGGTTTTGTTATAGGTTGCTAGACAGAAGTTTCAAAGGGAAATCAATGCGTTGTCTGCTGGTTGGTTGCCTTTCTTTTATTTGGTGAAAATCACAGAGATCTTCTAAGAGAAAATCAACGTAAAAAATTAGTTACATTTATCACAAACAAAGAGAGATAAAGAAAATACTATTTAGTTGTATGGATAATTTACATCCTTTGTTGCGGTTTGAATCCTTCAAAACAGTTGAAGAAACTGAGTCAAATATTCAAAGGCAGACAGAAGCGAGCATTTGAAGATCTCGTTAGGAACTTTAAAGGCAAGAAACTCGAAATGAAACCTTATTTAGATGACAAACAGCGTCTCATGAATGACATACTCATGTAAATAAATGATTAGATTAGCGGTATCTGGCGTGGTTTTAATCTTGTTTTGTTATGTCGACTAGGGGAATGAATGTCAAAGCAAAACTGATTTCGAAGGTGAAGAAGACAATGGCAGCGAAAGTGCTCTGCTATTTCTTCAGAAACTAAAAATAAAATTACATTATGAACACCATCTCCAGACTCTCCAAGTAGTATCTAGCTTAAAGTAAAGAGGATTTAGATGTCTTTTCCTAAATAGATCACATAATTTACTGTGAAATTTTTAGTCGTGGTAATTCAGAAGAGGAGGAAAGCTACTGTTGCGTTGCAGCAGTTCATAGCTGCGAAGATGCTGGATGGGATCTTAGAGAACCTCAAGGATGAAGATTTCAAGAGGAAACAATTCATCAAAGACATCAAGGAGAATACGGAAATATCTTTTTATTCTAATTATCTCAAGAAGTAAGTGATCATAGTTTGCATTTTGCAGACACACAAATCAAAAGGAATTTCATGTATTTTGTGTGTTTGGATTGATTTTGAAGGCGTGACAAGCAGCTCTTAGTGAAAGCCTTCCTGAAGACGATGAAAGAGAAGCTAGTACATTAGTTAAGGATCTGTGTTGGGAAGGAAGAACCCGTCACTGATGAAGACAAGGAATTAGTTGCGAAAGAAAAAGTAATAGGGAATAATAAAGGATTGGAGTTAGATAATCTTGTAATGAAAGTGCAAGAAGGAAATGCAAAAGAAGAGGAGGGGAATGGGAATAATCCTGCTGGAACTGAAGATAAACCAGCTGAAGTGAAGCAAGAAGGAGACAAGGAATAGTAATAACCCTAATCTCAAGGCGAAGGAGAGTCTGAGTAATCCAAAGAATAATAACAAGCTCAAGGAGATTAAGAAACACCAATCTCCAAAAAGCCGATCCGTGAGAGTCGCTTTAACTTGAATGAGAGTGATTGGGCGATACTCGATGTGATCAGAAACACGAATATTCGAATCAATATCATCAAAAACAGACCTTTACTCAGAGAGCTAATTTTGAAGAAACTGAATGAAATCAAGCTAGAGAGAGACCAAGGAGCAAGTGAGCTTTATCTAACACAGGCATCGCAGCAACAATAGTAGAGTAATATGAATAGCAGTGTCACTAAATGAGTAGTTTAGAGAGGCTGAGATTGCAATAAGTAGTCGTTGTGGATTTAGATGTTTTTGTGTTTGGACGAATTAGAATGATGCTAATTTTAAGATTTTGCTTATTTTTCTTTTAAAATCGATAAAATCCATTCTCTTTGTAGTGGGGGGTCGAAATTTTCCAGTCATTTGTTTAGAAAAATTGAGGTTTACTTTATTTAGAACACAAAACTTCTGTTTAAAAATAATATTCTCTTGTTTGAGATCTGCGATTTCAGATAGTCTTTTTTAGTTTTGTGTGCATGCGTGTGTGACAGTGCGTAACTCTTACTTTTCTGATATTTTTTTCAGATTTTAATACCCTTAAAGATCTTTCTTTGCAAGGAAATAAGGTATTTTCAACGGAAAAATAAAAAAAGCAATAACGCGGAAAGAATATCCACAGAGCTCTTCAAGAGAAAAGAACAATCAAGCAAAGTTTTTACATAGAAAGCTAGCTTTTCAAGACAACTCTCCTGTAGATTAAGTACCACACAAGAAAATATGATAAACTAAGAAGGGCGTGATACGCAAGATGTGCCATTGCTCGGGGAGACAACTTTGTCTCGAACATATCTGCTTCTCAGCATGGTATTATGCTCCTTAGTCCATGTGGTCTGCCTTGGATGGGCATAAAATGCTCTCGTCGATATCATGGTGTATATATTCATTTGTCTGATAATCGCGCCATTGCTGTACATGCTGTTTGTGCCTACTTCAACTAGCGCGCTGACATACTATCTCGCTGGGGAGATAGGTATCATCAAAGAATAGATTCTCTTAGTGATCGTTGCAAGCTTAGTATCTTTTGGAGCTGCATTTGCTATTACCATGGCAGCTGCTAAGGAACTGCTGAATCTCTACCATAACGATCCTTTAGCTGTACCACTACCTCTATCAGTCGATCGTTCATCGTACATGGTGCTATTCTACATTACATTTGTGCTTGTGTTACCTGTAGTTGAAGAATCCTTTTGGAGAATATTTTTACCTAAAAGTCTTCCAAGCAACTTCTCCTCTTCGCTTTTGATCGGAGTAATGTATGGACTCATGAGCAGCATTGTTATCGAATGCATATTCAACCGATGGAGTTACGCATTGATAGTATTCATAATCGCTACAGTCGTTCATTTCTTGATTTAGTACCTCCACAGGCACACGAAAGCATTTGGGTTATTCATGGTTTCCTTTGCGATGCGATTAGGTATAGCAATAAGCTTATATGTGTTCCTTTTCTCGAGAGTTTCATCTGCTCTCGCTGGGAGACCTGAAAGCAGCAATACACCCACAGGTTCATTATCATCCACTCATGGGATGCTTCACCATCACGACTGAGAGGAATCAGCATAATAATATATGTGTATTTCTTTCTCCTCCCTCCTCCCCATTAAATTTTGACAAGCAATTATTACATATGTTCATACATACAATATTCCCAAATAAACTTCAATTTAGAGAAAACAACTTTTCTTTTCACAGCTGAAATTGATATTTTTGGAATAAATCTTGAGAAGAGAATTTAGTCACACACAAACTCGATATATCCTTATGAGCTTGTCAATCTCCTCCTGTGAGCTACTCTATAAACCACAGGGAAGAAATGAACACAACGCCGATTATGTACAAGAAGAATTTCGTGTATTTGTATCTCTTTAAGCTGAACTCCTCGATGATTACTTCCATTGTCGCTATGTAGAGGAAAGTACCAGCACTTATCGCCATTAACGTACCCTTGTAGAGGTTCCCACTGGATGTAAGGATCCATCCAGCTGCGATGCCTACGGGATTCATGATAGCTTAGATACATGCCATGATCGTTGCTTGCTTGAGAGGCATTCCCGATTTCTTCAATGAAACACCTAGAACTAATCCTTCTGCCCATTTGTGAGCGACAATTGCAATAGCTATTGTGAGTAAGGTGCCCGTTTCTTATTGCAGTCCAACTGCTAAGCCTTCTAACGTAGCATGGATGCCAAGAGCAAACTGCAGAATGTATGCTTTTATGAGGTTACCGTTACTGTCGTTTTTCTCGAGTTGCTACGATAACTGTCGGAAGAATGCTTCTTTTCTGGCTTATGCTGGTTTTTCGTCAATTTCATCGGATAATTGAGCAGTGATCGGATGAACACTGCTAGGGGGTAAGCTAAGGCAAGCAGCGATAGTCACAGCAACTGAAGGACAGGGTTGACATTGATTCTTCATTAAAGTTGATTGTTGTTCATTGATAATGTCTTGATTGTTTTTGCCGTTCAAAGCAGTTGGCTACTCTCCTTTGAGGAGAAGTAATTCAACTCCTCCTGGCTGTTGTGTCTGATATGGCTATTAACCACTTAACTGCAGATTCTCGCCTGTTTCACAGGAGTTTAGTTTGAAGTTAGCGGACAGCATAGTTTAATTTGGAGAACCATCTGGGAAGCCTGATATGTTCGATCCATTCTCACCGTTATTGTTTCTCGTAGAAGGAGGAAACTCTAAACAATTATTGAAGTTGTTGTTACTGTAATCAATCGGGCAATTGTTGCTGCTGTTGTTGTTTTTGAGTTGGGAAAGTTTGCCTTGCTGTGAGAAAACTGCATTAATCTTTAATTCTTCTTCTTCTTTACGATTCTCAAGTTGATGATGACGATGATGCTCATGATCTTCTCCTTCTTTAATTACATTATTCTAGCCGTGTCCATGATTGTCTTCTTCGCCATGTGCATGTGAGTGATTCGTGATAACTTTCTCAATCATCAACACCAAGGAGAAACTAACAACCACGAAAAACAATGCGAAAGGGAAATGCGCATGCTCATGTTCTTCCTCATGATCTGCTCCTTCCGCATTTGGATCTGCAGGATCCATAGAACTTTCATTTTAAGCTTCATCAGCTGCATCTTTTTCTTTGAAATACTCATCAAATTTCTCTGCCGCTTCAGGGATCAGATGGATCAACCCTACGGAGAGAAAAAGCCCACCGGAGAACCCAGACGATAGCGCCATGACTTTTTGATTCTCTTTGAATGCTCGAGATCGCAGGGGGATGCTGCTGGTAATCAGTGTAAGGACGAACATAGAGATCATCGCAGACACTTTTATTAGAAGTACGTATGACATTTTGATTGGAATTTTTAAGAAAAAACTAATTGATTAACTAATAAAACAATTTTTTATATGAGAGTTCTACTAGATATAATTAGTGGCTCAAGTGTTAGGAGATGTGTTTAAAGCATGTTTAATTCAAGTTTAGCAGCTTCAAGTTTCTTAATAATTAAAACACAAAAATCTTTAAATTTTTTAATTTAGGTCATTATTAACCAGTCGATTCTTATGGACCGTTTTAAAATAGTGAACAAATCGCTAAATGAACTCAAAATTAGCACTTAAAATTATGGAAGCAATGCATGAATTCCTCCACGTTATTAATGAAAAAGCTAACAAAATCAAGAGAACGAATGAAAAAAATTTATTCTTTATTTTTTGTTAGTATTCTGCGATCTTCCAACATCGACGATGCAAAAAGATAATATAAAAACATTTTTTTTTGCTTTCATCCACCAGTAGCCTGCTCGATGAACCACAGTGAAGTCACAAATCCAATTGCAATCAAGAAGAAAAGGAATTTCACTATCTTGTATCGCTTCACATTGAATTCTTCAACTAAAACCTCTAGCGTTGCTATGTAAATGAACGTCCCAGCACTGATCGACATAAATACCCCTGTGACGATGTTGCCTTAGTCGGATAGCATCCATCCGATGCCTACACCGATGGGGTTCATAATTGCTTGGATTGCTATCATAATTGAAGATGTTGTAAGATCCACTCCAGCTTTCTTAAAAGCTAAACCCAGTGTAAGCCCCTCAGCCCACTTATGACATACCACTGCTAGAGCAATAGAAAGACATTTCACTGGCTCATTTTCTAATCCAATAGCTAATCCTTCGAAAATTGCATGGATTCCAATAGCTACCTAGAGAATATAAGGAGCGAGATTAACTGGTTTGCCTTCTTTTTAAATCATGGAGACTTTCGAAGCTAGCTATTTGCTTTAGTTCAGCCCTTCACGTATGATATTATCCTCGAAATCATCGTCGTTTTCTTCATCTTCATGATCGTGCTCTTCGTGCGAATCCTCGTTAACATTCTCGATTAGATGTGACTACGCACGCGATTTCAAGATACTCGCTTTCAGCATAGAATGACCATGTTCATCATGCGAATGTGAGTGATTCGTAGCGATCTTCTCGATGAACAGAATCAATGCAAAGCTCAAGGTTGTTATGAAAAATGACCAAGGAAAATGCTCTTAGTCTTAATTTTCTGGAGAATCTGTATCTTCATAGTATGTCTCGAAATTCTCATTCGCTTCTGGCATCAGATGAAGAAGCCCAACAGCTAAGAATAACCCACCTGCGAAGGCTGAAGACAACGCAAGGACTTTGGGATTAGACTTGAAACTCTATGATCTCAATGGAATATTCCCTGTGATCATGATCATCAAGAACATAATGATCATCGCACTTAACTTGATTATCCACACCTCCATTGCTTAAACTCAGGAAATCTATTGATCCTTCTGTTACGT
>Ga0302285_10001039_pt1 | contig 15326 bp, 10 predicted proteins | sample III_Fen_E2_2_FD_200455 | JGI IMG/M metagenome (GOLD analysis project Ga0302285, IMG submission 200455) | Peat permafrost microbial communities from Stordalen Mire near Abisko, Sweden - III_Fen_E2_2 | ecosystem: Environmental > Terrestrial > Soil > Wetlands > Permafrost | place: Sweden: Abisko... | reverse complement strand
TCCATGCCCTTTATAGGGTGGGTTCCCATCAAATAATTCAGGAAGTGTACCAATACAAAGTTCTGTCATTTCAGCCTCAAAACCTATCAACATTCTTTCTAAAAATGATTTTCCACTTTGTTTATATATTCGTAGGTATGCCGTTGCAAAAGCACCAAATGTACAAGGCCATACCGGTCCGTTAAAATAATTTCTGTCACGTTCTAATTGCCCACCTACATAATTGGGTCTGTAAAATCCGCTTTTAGGACTTAAAGACCGTAACCCTTTTGGAGTAAGTAATTCCTTCGTCGTGATATCCAGTACTGATTTTTGTTGATGTTTATCTAATGGTGAGAAGGGCAGACTTACTGCCAGAATCATATTCGGCCTTACTTCCTGATCGTTATAATTACCATCCACATAATCATATAAATAAGTGCCATTCCAAAAAGTCTTAATAAATGCTTCTCGTGCAATTTCAGCCTGATAATCCATTAAATCTGCAGCATGTTGATTGCCTTTTCCCCTGATTAATGTGGAAGTGAATTTTAATGCATTACACCATAGTGCATTTATTTCAACCACATAACCTGTACGGGGAGTTATTGGTTTACCATCTTCAATTGCATTCATCCATGTTGCCGGTTTTACTTTACCATTCACAAAAAGCAGCCCGTTGTTATGAAGAAATAAATTTGGATGATTTTGTTTGCGAATAAATGATATGATATTTGTTGCTAATTCTCCATAACGAATAGAAGCTTCTTCTAATGAAACATATATTGCAAATTGTTGAACAGTCCATAAAAACCAAAGTAATACATCCGGATCATCGATAGCATGTAATTTGAATCCTGTTCTTTCACCATTAATAAATCGTTGAATTTCAGGCATGGCAGTCTCCATAATGGCATCAAAATAATCCATTCGATCAATAGAAAGTGTGCAACCCGTTAATGCTATAAATTGATCCCTTGCACGTGCTCCGAACCAGGGATAACCTGCCAATAGATATGTTTTATCTCCTACACGTTTGTAAAACTGTTGTGCTGAGTTTTTTAAACAACTGAACATATCTACACGATGATTCCTTCGTGTTAGTTCTTCATCCCATAAAGCTTTCAGTTTACGGGGCGAAACTTCAGAGATTCCTGCCGAAAAAATAATTGATTCACCTTTCTTTATAGGCATTTCAAAAAAACCGGGAACTAACAAATCTTCTTTATAATCATAGCCTCGTTCCTTTTCTTTAAAATATTCGATGTTTTTGTACCAATAGGGTTGATGATTGTATGTTGTTTTTTTTGAAAATTGCATACATAAATCCGGATATTTTTCATACAATCGCATTGAAATACCATTTTGAAGTTCCTGATAGGATGTTTCAGCCATATCATTTTCGTGAGTCAGTTCGTTTACACTTCGAAAAGCCAGAAAAGGTCTAAAGCGGAGTACAGTCGGTGAATGTGCTTCAAGTAAAGTGTATTTTATAAGTACTCTGGGTTCGAATGAAACCAAAAGTCTTTCTTTAGAAAGAATCACGCCACCTACACGGTATACTGTACGTGATATAACTTCACAATCAAATTGACGTATGTATTTGTGTCCGTTGGGACTGAAATTATTGCCTTCGAAATTGTGTATTCCCAGATTAAACTCTGCTCCATGTTGAACTACAGTTTCGTCAAGTGATGAAAGTAAAACATGGTTCGAATTATCAATTTCAGGTAACGGCATGACTAATTGACCGTGATATTTCCGGGTATTGCAATCAATCAAAGTAGTGCTGTTGTATGTTCCGGCCCGATTCGTACGAATCATCTCTTTAGAAAGTGATTTTTCAAGATTTATCAGCAAAGTCTTGTCAAAATTGAGGTAACTCATAGTTAAAAGAATATTAAAATTTGCTTATAGTTGTCTTTAAAAGTATAACAAATTACAGAAAAGAGAATGAAAAGAATCAGATTAATCCAGACTTTTACAAATATCTATTTCCGACTGCAATATATTAAATATTTTCCAAACATTAATCTTTTTTTTTTATCGAATTCACTTAATTTGTTTTTTATTATTAAAGTAAATTTGTTATAAGTAGTTGATGATTCGTGTTTTGGAATTAGATTAAAATAACTATTCTTTTTAAAATTTTTTAATCGATCCAAAAAGATACTTTTAATCTTAATTTTACATTTACTATTTAAAGAAATTGTAACTTTGCACCATAAAGTTAAGTGTGATTCTTATGCCACCAGAGATAATTCCTTCTACAAATAAGCAACAATTTAAAGATGCTGTTTTTATTCCTATTTTTTTAGGAGTAGTAATGATACTTTCATTTGTATTAGAAAAAGGTATGGACTGGGATTTTCATACCGCAGGAATTTATCCACGACGATTTGAAAATTTATGGGGCATTTTTACATTGGTTTTCGTTCATGCAGATTGGTCACATTTATTTAATAATGTTATTTCATTTGTAATACTGGGTAGCTTTTTGTTCTTTTTTTACAAACAAATAGCTTTGAAAGTAATGGCTGTTTCATATATCTTTAGCGGGCTTATACTCTGGATAATAGGAAGAGAAAGTTGGCATATCGGAGCAAGTGGACTGATTTACTCAATTGCGTTCTTTCTGTTTTTTAGTGGAGTTATCCGGAAACACGTTCCTTTAATTGCTATTTCGTTGACTGTTGCTTTTATCTACGGAAGTATGATATGGCATGTTTTTCCATGGCAAAATCAAGATCCTGTTTCATGGGAAGGTCACTTAGCCGGTGGAATAATAGGATTTGTATTATCAATCTGGTACAGGAAAGAAGGTCCCCAAAAACCGGTAAAAAAATGGGAAGATGAGAACGATGATGATGTCTCGCTTGATTATTTGTCCGAAAATGATCAGGAATTTGAAGATGAAAAAAACGAATAAAAAATAGTGAATCAAATAATCGAATAATGTTTTTTCATTGATATTATTAAAACAACATTGTACTCTTTCAGGTTTTAATTGAATTTTCATATTGTTTTTTATGATTAGTTCTATCAGTTTTATCTTTGTATTCAATTCAGTAAAGACTTTGTATTAAGAGAAGTTCAAAGAGTCAGATGCTGTTTTAAACCAATCAAACCAATCAAACCAATCAAACCTTTCAAACTTTTCAAACCTCATCAAACTTGGAGCCCGGATTCCGTGGCGTATTTCCAGATACTCAATTCTTCAACTATTTTATTCCATTTTATTTCTTCAAACTTGTTTCCAACCTTACTCACCCTTGCTTCAACCTCCGGGGACGTATCAAGTCTCTATCATAGTTGTTTCAACTCTCTACCAGGGATGTATCATATTAATAAATGATATGATACATCCCTGGTAGGGAGTACTTATACCTATAGTATGAATTTAAAGCGTTCCCGAAGGATGAGGCATGGCTCAAACAAGGTAGGACTTACCCTGAAAGGAAGAATTTAAAAGAATTGGGTTTTTAGATGAAAATAAAATCAGGGGAGTGAATTTTACCTGAGTTTTTTGAATTATTAAATGGCAATCAATCAACAATTAGAAAATTTTGTCGAAGAATTGAACACGCAAATATAGAATATTAATATGGAAAACTGATAAATCAGTGTGTTAAATACATTAGAAATCAGAAGCGATAAAAAAAGCATTGAAAAGGGTTGCAAAAAACATAAAGCCTTATTATTCAATCTTATTGTTTTTTTGTGGTAAGGTTGGATTAAATTGTAAATGATTAAATTGCAATTTGTTTTAATTTCTGGTTGATTTTATAATCAGGTAAAATAGAAGTACGAATATATTAAAATGAAGAATAATAATAAATCCGGTTTTCAATAGTTCAGGTATGTTTAAGAAATCAAACGAATAATTTGTTCCCGTACATTTTGTGCCTGAATTAATTCAAATGATCTTTTATGCTTTAACCGTTTAAATCTGATTTTTGCCATGAATTTCTTAGCTATTTCGTGCCATTTAACAGCTAACTTTCCGAATGGATATTGCATAATGAAAAACGGAAGAGACAACAACCAATGTGTACCGGTTAGATTATGAAAAAGAAGGGTTTGCATTAGATAAAAGATTGGAAATAAAAAAATTCCGATGCCAAATTGCAACGAACTAAAGAAACCTTCATATTGAGCTTTCAGGACAAATTTGCGAATATAAACCGGAATTAAAAAAGGTAGAAAATTACAAATATAGCCATAAACAAAAATAGGAAAAGTTAGGAAAAGTAACAATCCTTCAAGAATAATTGATTCAGTTTTAAATGGATTTTGTTCAAAAACGCAATTCTGCAAATTCGTTTTCTCTAATAACCCATTATAGTTATTTGCAAGGACATCCAGCTTTTCTATCTTTTCGGGTTCGTTTATTTCGATTTTTGTCAATCTCTTTGCAATTTCCTGACGAGCCACAAACCGAAAAACTGTATTATCTGTTAATTGTAACTTCTTTACAAAATCAGTATTAGCCAATTCGGAAATTGTTCTGAAGCATTCATAGTGTTTTTCTGTTGCAAGATCTAATGATAAACTGTTTAAATCCAACCTAAGTTTTTCCCTGATTTCATTCGTAGCTGCAACCGGATTTTCATAATAACTTTGCATGTAATCCGACACTTCTATAGGTTTGCCGATATTAATTATGATATGTTTTCCGTATTTGGCCAGATCTCCATAATCAATTCCAACAGGTATAATTTTTACTTTTGATTTTGAATCATATTTATGTTGAGCTGTAAATGCGATTCGAAATATTCCTTTAACCAATGGCCTTAGTTTCCGTTGCTCTCCCTGATTCCCTTCTGGCATAATACCAAGAATCTTATTCTGATCAAGGATTTCAACACATTGTTCAAAAACCTCATTATTCTTACTAAGGTTTTCCATGCCATCCCTCATACGGAAAGCAGGAAGTATTTTTGCAGATTTTAGTAATTGTGCGGCCTTTTTATTCTTAAAAATATCAGCACGTGCCAGAAAAATAACAGGTACTTTGTACGGAGCTATTGAATGTATTGCAATTGCATCCATTAAGGCATTAATGTGGTTTGGTGCAAAAATGACAGGACTGTCACTAGGGATATTTTCCCTCCCTAATACGATATATTCACTATAATAACGCTTGAACGTAAATACAACGTAATTTCTTACGATACTAAATGAAAGAGGATAATCAGATATTTTCGACATTCTAAAAAAGAATTAAACGGTTTCCCAGATAGATTTTTTTATTTTGGTTGATGTTTCGACCAATAAGTTGAGAGGCTAAGACCGGCAATTATATGCCATATTCCCCACCATGCAGTAATAAAAAGCATTCCGCCTACTGCCAGTGAGGGTGGAAATATTTTAGGATTAAATAACAGTACCAAACCAAGGCCTGAATTCTGAATCCCCATTTCAATGGTAATCGTTCTTCTGTCACGATTTGACACTTTGAAAATACTGCCTAGTGAATATCCGGTAAGGAAAGCCAGAAAATTATGGATTAAAACAATAAAAAAGATATAATAGATGTATTTTAAAAACAGATGCCAGTTATTGGCAAATGACAAAATAACAATGGAAATAAAAAAAATTATGGAAATATATTGAATTGGTCTCTTTAATTTTGAGGTAATCCGGGGAAAATAGCGGGCAAAGAAAATTCCTGCTATTAATGGAATTCCTAACAAAATAAATACTGTTTCGAACATTTGTAAATTGTCAATTTGCAAAGGTTGAAGAAGATGACCTTCTTTATTGCTTATAAACCGGAGATATAAACCACCCCATAATGCAAAGTTGAACGGTGTCGAAAATGTTGCCAACAAAGTGGTGCTTGCACTAAGCCCTACTGATAACTCAGTGTTTCCTTTAGCAAAAGAAGTCATGAAATTTGATATATTTCCACCCGGACATGCAGCTACCAGGAACATCCCCATAGCTAAAGTGGGTGTAATATAGTTGCTGAGTGCAAGAACAAGTAAAAAAGTCATAAAAGGTAAAGCAAATAAATGTCCGAAAAGTCCTACTAAATATGTTTTTGGTTCTTTTATTAATTCTTTAAAGTGAGTTGGCTTGATTCCTAATGCTACTCCAAACATGATAAAACCAAGTATTATGTTGATAATATGCATACCGGAAGAAGAAAAATTGATACGGATAGGATCAAGTTGCTTTAATGCTTCATACATAATTTATTTTGTTGTTTTTTTTATGGTGCAAATATATAAAATTAATGCTTGTGATCTGTCATAATAGGTCATTTCAAAAAACATTTCCCGAAAGCCGAAATTTTCTTTACTTTTGCCACACGTTAGTCAATTTGATTACATAGTTTTATAAATCGTTGAGAGAAATGAAAAAAAACATTTTTATATTTTTAATGTCATTAGGATTTATTTCAAATTCGTGTGCCGGACAGCAAAATACAGGTACAATGGTTCGCTTTGAAACTACTGATGGTGAAATAACTGTCAGATTATATCCGAAAACCGTTAAACATCATGATAATTTCGTGAAGTTAGTCAATGAAGGGTTTTATAACGGTGTTTTATTTCACAGGGTTATTGCAGGTTTTATGATACAAGCCGGTGATCCTGATTCAAAGACAGCAAAACCGGGAGTAGATCTTGGGTCGGGTGATATGAGTTATACAGTCCCTGCCGAATTTATTAATCCCGAATATTATCATAAACGAGGGGCGTTGTGCGCTGCTCGTGAAGGTGATGAAAACAATCCGTTGAAAGCTTCATCAGGATGCCAGTTTTACATTGTTGTAGGAAAGACTTTTTCTGATAGTGAACTTGACCTCTTAGAAGCCGGTAATAAAAATAAGCTGCAGGAAAAATTGTTTAAAGAGATTGTTGATACAAAACAAGAAGAAGTAAAAAAATACCGGAAGGCGCAAAACCGGATTAAACTTGATGCATTACGTGATTCAATTCTGGAGGTTGTTACAGTGAAGATTGGAAAAAATACATCATACCAATTCACTCAACAACAGCGCTCCGATTATAAAACTATTGGTGGTACACCTCATTTAGATGGTGAATATACAGTATTTGGAGAAGTGACGGAGGGACTGGATATTGTAGAAAAAATATCGAAAGTTATAACAGGAACCAATGACCGACCCGTGGTAGATATAAAAGTGATTAAAGCTGAAGTGTTGAAATAATATAAAAGAAAAGGTTTTATATTGTTTATGTAAAATTGAATTGCTCATTGCTGTTCAAAAGGAACAACAATGAGCAATTCTAAATAAAAGATAGTTTGTATTTATCTGTATAGTTTATCATATATAGTAAATTCTTATATAATAAACATTTGTCTAATCTGGAATAAATTATTGATGTTGAGGTCTTAACAAGTCATTCACGGTTTTTACAGGATTGAAGGTGTCAATAGGTACTTCAACAAATATAGTATTCCAATCGCTCATAGCACCATTCCAAAGCCCGGGAAGTTCTAGAGCTTTCAATTCCTTTCCGTTTTTCGATTTTAATGAAATAAATCCGGTGTTTTTATCTACATGTTGGAGCAAATTAAACTTTTTACCCTGATAATCTTTCACCCCACAAACCAAATCTACCGGATTAAAGTGTGTTGAGTTCATCATGATCGCTTTATCAACCGGATTTGACATATCTATTTGTGAACTCTCCAAAATCTGAGGTGATACTGTTCCATCTGAATTTAAAGTAAGAAAAGGACCTCCGCCAGGTTCTCCAATGTTTTTTACCATTCCGCAAACTCTTATTGGACGGTTTAATTTAGTATAAAGGTATTTTTGCAATTCAATATCTGTCAATGAGTGTAAATCGGGATGTTGATTATTAAGACGTATTTCACAAAATTGTGCTATAACTGATAATTTAGCTTTTGAAAGTGTCTCGTTTTCCATTTCCTTCAAATAACCGAAACTTTGTTTTTGCAGATTTACCAGTATGCCTGCAATGATTTTTTTATAAGTTGTTGTGTTTTCCTTTAATGAATCGGGCACCACATTATCAATATTTTTAATGAAAATCACATCCCCATTCAAGTCGTTAAGGTTTTCAATCAATGCTCCGTGTCCTCCGGGACGAAATACCAGTTCCCCATCGTTGTCTCTGAAAGCTTCGTCATTTACATCTGCAGCAATAGTATCTGTATATGGTTTTTGTTCGGAAAAGCCAACATTATAGGTCACATTATATTTTTTCTCAAACAGGGAAACTGTGTTTTTGAAATGATCTTCAAACAATAAACGATGTTCTTTAGAAACGGTAAAATGAATGTTGACCTTGCCTGAAGCAGTGGCTGCATATAATGCTCCTTCTACTAAGTGTTCCTGCATGGGAGTCCGTATTTCGGTAGGGTAGGAGTGAAACTTTAATAATCCTTTTGGAAGTGAACCATAATTCAACCCTTTTTCGAGTAATAAATTTTCAACAACCGTTTTATATTGTTTATTTAGTATCAGTTCATCGATTGTTTGACCTTCGTTTTTAATACAAATTTTATTCAGGTCATCATAAAAAGCAAATTTTTCAATTTCATCGAAAAATTTTGTTTCAAATGAATTAGATGGCTCATTATTTTTATTTTCGAGAAACTCAAAAAGATCTTTAAACATACGACTTGCTGCTCCTGAAGCTGGTACAAACTTAAGAATAATTGCATCGTTTTGTAGATAGTCTTCCCATTGCTTTAATAAAAATGGAATTTCCTGCTCTGAAACAAGAACAATACCTTTTCCGGGTTCAGCTGCACAATGAATTTTTAAATAAGGGAATCCTTTTTTAAATGAGTTAAGTTGTTCGTTAATCTGGCTGGTAGAAATTCCTTTTTTTTTTAGTCTAATTTCATCGGATGTAGTTATCATTTTTAAATAATTTAAAAAGTATGTATTATATTTATTCTGCCAATTGTTCTTTCAAAATTAGTAATTCGTTTTTTCTCTGTGTCAACTCATTTATATAATCCGACAAGCGGATAAACGATTCAAAATCAATAATTGTCATTTCTCCTATTGAGTAATAAGCTTGAGTTGCATAATTCAATGCATTATCCAAATCACCTGTAATTTCATATGCTATAGCAATATTATTAGCTGCCTGTGCCTTTAATTTTGCGCTTTTAGTTCTGTTATATTCTATTTTCCACAAATTTATAGCTGATTTCCAGTTTTTTACGTAGACAGAATCCATTCCTCGTTTCATTAACTTATTACCGGAATTAAAGAAATAACGATCCACTTTATCCCAGTAGGGTATAAACCGATTGACCGTCTTATGTCCAACATTCAATGCTCCATCCACCAATGCATCATTTCTGTCCGGTAATTCATTCATTGCATTCTTGCGATAATAAGATTCCGATTCCCAATATACTGTGTCGGTATATTGAACGGAAGTGACCTCAGGATTATTGAGATAATGGATGCTCCAGTAAGTTTCAAACTTAAATACTAAGGTTGTCAGGTAAGAACTGCTTTCTGTTAAATAATCCTCTGTCAAATCATCATTTACTTTAATTTTATCAAGTGAAAGAATAACATTCGCATGATTTGCTAAACATAACTCTTTTACCTTTTCATCACTCAGGCTCATGATGTTAAAAAAATCAGTTCCATTATTTATCGTATTTGGAAGCAATTGAACTGTTGAAAAAAAATCTTTTCCCTCCAAATCTTCTGATAAAGCTCCTAAACAAAAGATCGATGAACTATCAGTTTTAACCAATACATTTTTTGGCGTTTCATAGAGATTTTCGGTTTTATGACCATATTCAGGAGGTTGGGTGACTGAATTATTTATTATAAGTAAATCGTTGGCATCCGGAGCAAAAGCAATTTTAGCCGGTCGTAAAACGTCAAGAGAAGTATATAATAACCCTGTACAGGATGAGAAGAATACAGCTCCTAAAGCCAGTATGAAGAGTTTTAGTTTGTATTTATTCATAATCGGGTATTCATTTTAATTATAAAATATCTCATAGCTGTTTTAAATGCTTAGTTGTAAACCGTCGTAAGCCAATTCTATATTTTCAGGTAAAGTTTTATTTATTTCTTCATGTAATCCGATGTCGTGGCTCATATGTGTAAAATAAGTTTTGCGGGCACCAATTTTGATTGCAATTTCTATCGCTTCACTTAACGATAAATGAGAAATGTGATTTTTAATTCTTAGTGCATTCATTACTAAAACATCCAGATTCTGAAGTTTTTCTATTGAACGATCACTTATAGTTTTAATATCGGTTAAATAAGCCACTTTCCCAACTCTGAAACCCAAAATAGGAAGTCTTGCATGCATTATTCTAATAGGCTCTATCTTCAGATTATTAATAAAGAAAATATTTTCATTAATCTCATGTAAATGAATTATAGGAACTCCCGGATATTTAATATCAGCAAAACAATAAGGCATATTACGCTGGATTACCGACAATACTCTTTTTTCGGCATACAATTGTGTGTCTCCTAATGGTCGAACATCATCCAAACCGCCAATGTGATCGTAATGATCATGAGTCAATAATACCGCTGTAACTGAATTAATATCATGTATGAGTAATTGCTGACGTAGATCGGGACCACAGTCAATTAATATTTTTGTATCTCCTTCAGTTATCAATACTGAGGCACGTAATCTTTTATCTTTACTGTCAGCCGATTTACAAGTTCTGCATGAACAACCTATTTGAGGCACTCCTGTTGATGTCCCTGAACCCAAAAAGAGTAAATTCATAATAATATATTCAAATTAATTAAATTTTTTACCCCAAATTTCATTCCAACATTTTGTTAAATTATTTGGTTTCAACATTCTATTTTCATCCTGATTCGCCATTCATTCTGATATAAATTATTTGTCCTGTTCCCTAAGTTTTTTACCCACCCAAGTGCCTGATTTTTATAACATATCAAAATATACCCTTTGGATGATTCAGGTAAAAAAATTGCTTCTTTTTTCAAAAAAGTAATGGCAGTTTTGTAGTCAACTTCATATTTCTCGACATTTTCTTTATCCAGTATTTTTGAAAAAGCGATACTTGATGAAGGAATAAAATCAGTTCCTTTTATTTCACCAAGTAACAATCCCGAGTGCATGCATTTCAAATGTTTTTTTATAAAAATGAAATCATTCAACCTGTCTTTGTCATATCCTTTTATCTGATTTTCTTCTGGTAAAATTATCCATCGTTCTGAGTCTATTAAAGAGAACGTAGAAACATTGCTTTTTGTTACAAAATTTTTATTCTTTTTTTCTTCTCTGTTTTTCTTTTTGTTGGAAGGAATCTTTGAATTTTTTCTTAATACAGTCAGAAATAGTCCTTCTCCCCGGGTTTTATGTGGATAAAACCTGTATCCAAAATCAGTAACTGTTATATCATGATTGTCTTTCAAGTCTATTTTCAATAGATCCGCCCCAAGTTCTTCGCAAATCCATTTTACATTTTCTTCATTCTCTTCTCTGTTAAAGGTACAGGTGCTGTAAACCAAAATGCCATCTGTCTTTAAAGAATCCCAAGATGATGAAATAATATCTCTCTGACGGGCTGAACATAAATTGACATTATGTTCCGACCATTCCAGTATTGCTCCCTCATCTTTGCGAAACATGCCTTCTCCGGAGCAGGGTGCATCTATAACTATGGCATCAAATAAACCCGTAAGTGCAGCAAAATCTTTTGGCTCATTATTGGTGACAATTATATTCGGATTCCCCCATTTTAATAGGTTCTCGGCTAAAATATAGGCTCTTGACCGAACAATTTCATTGCTCACCAGTATGCAGCTCTCAGGTAATGCCTGAGTTAAAAGTGTAGATTTACCTCCCGGAGCAGCACAAAGATCAAGTACCGTTTCAGCATCTGCAAAATGTTGTTTAACAGCCTGATATAAAAACATTGAACTAGCTTCCTGAACATAATAAACTCCTGCATGAAAAAGTGGATCAGCAGTAAAGAGTGGACGCTCTTTTAAATAATAACCTGATTCACACCAGGGCACCTTTTCATTCGACGGATTGTAATTCATTTTAGTATTCATCCGAATACTGGTAGGAGCATTTTCTTCAAGTGCATTTTTTAAATCCTGAAACTCATTTCCTAACAGATTAATTGTGCGACTAACAAAAGTTTCAGGTAAGTTCATTGGGCGTTTTTTGATCTTCTTTGATTTAAAAGTACAATACTGAAATCATTATTGCAATATAATTAAAATTTCATTCGATCGTTCTTTAAAAATTAAAATAGTATATAAATTTTATTATTAAAAAAAGCAGTGAGATTTTTATGTCACTGCTTTCATAATATTTAGTTTGGCAATTATACTTTTTGGTTTTCTAAAATACGCTTTGCAATATCTAAAATTTTAGTGTCATCTAACATAACCAATCCTCCGTCAGGTCCAGGCTCAATATGAACTCCACAACTTTTACCATCTTTGTAGTCGTGTCCACCAAAATAATTACGCACTGTTTCTTTTTCCAGACCAAGTTCTTCGGCGATCTTGGTCATACTACCGCTTGGAAGCGCATCTTTCACTCTTCGTAGTTCGTTGAATGTTATCGTTTTCGTCATGACATTAAGTATTAGAATTGTTTGTAAAATTGATATTCCTAAATGTGCAATAAACATACTGCATTCTTTTTAATTTACAAAATAATTTCGGAAGAATTATTTTAATAAAACACAAAAAGAATTGCTGTGAATTTCAAAACGTTGATATATAGAATTATAAATAAAAGAGTATTTTTTAATTTAATGAGAATTTCTATAAGTTTATGTTTAATATTCCCAACTGTTTTATTAAATTGTTTTATTAGGCTTAAACTATTAATTTAATGTTGGTTTCTTTCTAAATGAATATTTGTTTCTACCTACATTCGCTTGTTTTTCAGCCAATTATTAGTATTCTCCATATATTGAATCAGAAAATGTAAGTGAGATGTAATTATAACCATAACCATTTACAAATAAATATCATTCTGTTAAGAAATACTCCCTCTACAAAATATAAAGAGTTACATAAATAATTTATGGGTAAACAACCGGAATACGATGATATGTTAATATGTTTTTGAATAATTTAATTTGTTCCGAAAATTAAATTGATTGGAAAAGGTATAGATTTAACGATGCAAAACTAATAAATTTTGTTTAAATCTTATTCTTAATAACAAACTAATTCTATAGATATTTTGTAAATATGCACTTTAACAATTAAATTTGATTTAATTCAACTAATATATTTCAGAGCCAGAAATTCCCAATTTAAATTTAAAATTAAAATAATGAAAATTAAAAGTGATCATAATACTATATGATTTCGTTGAAAAGAGATAGCTAATTTTGTTTTTAATGTTAAAATGGAATAACTAAATACTAATATGATCTTTTTTGCGTTTACTAGAGAAATATTTTAAATTGTTTAATTTGATTTTTTAATTGATTGATTTCAATAAGAATAAATATATGCATTTATAATATGTCAAATGTCAATTTAAATATTAAATCAAGTTTTGTTTTCATTCCCCATTTAAAAAAAACAATATTTTGCTTTTATGGTTGTGTATTGTTTTTGATTTAGGTACCTTTGTCCATTATTAATGAACGTTGGATTGAGTAAATTAATGAACGTCGGGACGTAATTTTAATTGAAAATAATGCAACTGTTTACAATGTTGTTTAAAATAATTTTTTTACATGAAGAAAATCAGTTTTATTTCTATAATCGTGTTTGTGCTGGTATTAATTGGTTGTACTTCACAAAAACAAGTTGCTTATTTTTCTGGAGTTAAATCCAGTTCCGCTGATTTAATTAATAAAAAATTTAACAAAGTGCATGAAGCCCGGATTTGCACCGGGGATATGCTTTCTATTACAGTTACAGGGCTAAACCCATTATCTGTAGCACCGTTTAATCTCCCCTTAGTTTCTTATGCAACACCAGGAAGCGAACAATTGAATGCTACACCTACTCTTCAATCATATTTAGTAGATATAAACGGAAATATTGATTTTCCTGTAATTGGAGTCATAAAATTGGCAGGACTTTCAAAGTCTCAGGCTATAAAATATATCAACGAACAACTCGCACCCCATCTTAAAGATCCAATAGTAACTATACAATTTATGAATTATAGGGTTACGGTTCTTGGTGAAGTTCTGAAACCCGGACAATATTCAATTAGCAATGAACGTGTAACAGTGTTGGATGCATTAGGTTTAGCAGGGGATATGACAATCTATGGGAAAAGGGACAATGTACTTATTACAAGAGAAAACGATGGAAAATTAGAATTTGTAAGATTGAATTTAAATACCGATGAAGTTTTTAAATCTCCTTATTATTATTTGCAACAAAATGATGTAATTTATGTAGAACCAAACTCCGTAAAAGCTGTTGCTTCCCAAAATACAGCACTCTATTTGTCTGCATTATCTACATTTGGTACTTTAGTTGCAGTTATATATGCGATAGTAAAAAAATAATTTTTTTAAGTTTATCACTTTTTATTTAAATCAGTATTTTTAAAAGCATGGAAAATAATAAAACAACTACAAATACTTCTAATTTAGATACTATTAATATCAGAGAAATTTTTATTAAATACTTACTGAAATGGCATTGGTTTTTGATTTCAGTTGTTATTTGTTTAGCTCTTGCTTATTTCTATTTGAAAATTACAAACGATCAATATCAGGTTCAATCCACAATTTTAATACGCAAAGATAAATCTACCAGTGGACTTCTTGATATGTCTATGCTTGATGGAATTGGAGGTGATATGGCCAGTTCCTCTAAAGAAGTTGAGGATGAAATTCAGGTTTTGACTTCAAAAACTTTAATGACAAATATGATTAAATCTCTGGGCATTGAAACAGAGTATTTTGAAAAAAAAGGATTAAGATATGATGAGATTTACCCTTTAACTCCCCTTAAATTAATAACTCCTCCACTGTTTAACGATACTGCAAAAAGAAATGTAACATTTAAAATATCGCGCAATGATGTTGGTTATAAAATTGATTTTGTTTCAGGTAAATATTCAAAAAAGTATGAAATTACAAATTTAAATAAAGCTATTATTACACCGATAGGTAATTTTATGTTTAAACAAATTCTACCTATTAAAAATGGAGCAACTATTAAAATTATTTCATATCCTTTACGTAGTTTGACAGATAGTTATTGCTTATCAATACACATTGGTTCGGTCAATAAAAAGTCACATGCCATCAATGTGTCTACTATATCTGCCTGTCCTGAAAAATTGGTAGTTGTATTGGATAAATTAATTGAATTATACAATCAAGATGCAGTAACAGATAAAAATCTGATAGCCACC
>Ga0302285_10001037_pt1 | contig 15332 bp, 9 predicted proteins | sample III_Fen_E2_2_FD_200455 | JGI IMG/M metagenome (GOLD analysis project Ga0302285, IMG submission 200455) | Peat permafrost microbial communities from Stordalen Mire near Abisko, Sweden - III_Fen_E2_2 | ecosystem: Environmental > Terrestrial > Soil > Wetlands > Permafrost | place: Sweden: Abisko... | reverse complement strand
GAAGGATATCTACAGAAAGAAGGCAAGTTAACAGTTAAACTGTTGGGGAAATTTTTAATACTTGGATTGGATTGCAATTTGACAATCACTGACTAGTTCCTGTAAGAAATACTTGAAAATGCTAGGAAAGCAAAAGATCTTGAAGATTGGTTTATCAGCTTGGTTTAGGAGATGGTTAATCCAATATCAGATTTAATTCCTGATTTTTAGTTTCTAAAAGCTCAAATCGATAAAAATATTATTATTAAGTGAGGCTTTTTAAAATAATAACAAAATCTGCTTATCTATCTTTTTATTTAGATCTTTTATTTTATTTTTCTAAACAAATTAAATTTCCTTTTACTAAAAAACATCCCAAAGAAAACCAGTATTTAATTGATTAATTATATCATACTCTTACAACTCTTCCAAGATAAGTAATTCAATTATTACTGTAAGAACAAAAGAAACTTGCATTTTATGATTCTGTTGCCAATTATTATTGGTGTTATTTCATAACTTGATAAATCTGGGGTGATTGATTAATCGCATCGTAAGTGTTAATTAATTCGAATCTGAATTGAAATGAAAATAAATAAAAAATAAGGGCTTGCCGAGAATCGAACTCGGATCGCCAGTACCCGAAACTGGCATTCTACCACTAAACCACAAGCCCTTTATTAAATGATGCCCATTGCATTTTCTTAATTTGTATTACTGATTTTTTAGCTAAATCCAAAAATTATTTTTAAAAACTAATCGAGACGCCAATCAGATAAATAATCATGAAGAGAAGAACAAAACTAATTGAGGGTTTTAGTTTGTCTAACTGACATCTATCTATCCTATCAAATTCACTTTTGAGTTGGCTCTAAGAAAACCAGTTTTAAGATTTGACACAACCAGATGGTTATTTCTTTTGTGATGAATGAGAATAATTAATTATGAATATTTTCTGTATTCCTTGAAATAACCTAAATAATCATTACGGGCAATTGATTATTATTATTATTGATAATCTTGTATTTACTATTCTGTTTCACAAAATAAAGCATAAAGAAAATAAGAAAAAGAGGATAATTTGAATTAAATGCTTCAAGAATCAATTGCACTAATAAAGGAAGTAGAGTTGCTCATTCCATTAGTGCTCTGATCTAAGTTCCGATTCTTTGCTTTGTTATTATTACTACTACTATATTTTTTGTTATTGAATTAAATATATCTTCCGAAACCATTTGGCAACTCTTCATTCTCTATCAATGATTTTTTCTTTCATAAAAAAGAAATACAAATTGAATATTAAAAGAACTCTAAAACTACAATAATTTACCATATCATTGGAATAATCTGTTCTAGGCTTCTTGTATTTGAAAAGATTGTATAAATACACTTATGGAAGGAACATCACGAAGGCTTCAATCACATATTTCAAGGTTTCTTCTCCAGCAACTCCACTATCTCCCTTTTCACTCAGATATGTCTGCCAAACGTCAAATAAGAGAAAATAAAATAATATTAAGCGCAATTACTGGAGGAAGAAGGCTGCAGTTTGTGGAACTGTTAGAAGCTATCTATATTTCATAATAAATGAGCACGCAGAGATTGAGAAACTGTGACATAACATACACCACTATCAAGCTCCTGAAATATCATAAAAACACAGTCATACTACAATAATAAGATGATTAAGAAAAAATTACAAGAGGTCTTCAAGCTTGTCTTCTTGATCAATGAAATTCTTGATTCCTTGCTCTTATTCGATTGTGAAAAGTGAAATAAAGTTCTTCTTTGAAATCGTAAACTTTTTATAGTAAAGAAACCCAATAGATACAAAAGTGAATCCTATCATTGATCCTACAATTCGAATCCAAATTCCTGTCAAATCGGAGCAGGTTTTTTGGAAATCTTCGAAATAGCTAGCAACCATCAATGCGACTTGCACAAATACAACGGCTCCATAAACTGATGCGATTCTTCAACAAAGAGAGAATTTTAGAATAATTATTATGCTGAAAATATCAAGGATGTTACTTAGTTTATATGTTCGGTGTGAGAGAATCAGTCATTTTGTAATACTTGCGGATGAAATAAAAGATAATGCTACAGAAGAGAATCTATCTTGCAAATAAATCGGAAGTCTTGAGAATATGTGAAGGAAGAGCGATGATTTGCAAGATTTACACTTACAAAGCGAAAACATAGTTAGATTAGCTGCTTGAAGTACAAAATGAACACCAGTGCTTTTAATAATATGTTATCAACCCATTTATCCTCAAAATAGTTGTCTTTCTTTAATATTTTGTTTACAAAGCGAAAGAATCAGAATTGCATGAAGAATAAAGCATTTCTTAGTAAAGAGACGATGATTATTTTGTCTTCGAATCCAAAATTATTTAAGACAGAGTATGATCATCACAATGAAGAACACCAGCTAAAATGTAAGACTTTTAACAAATAATACCAATTAGAAATCATCATTAAAGACTGGAATAATATACCTAATGCAAGTAACAACGCTGGAAGATTATTGATCTGACTCGCTGTTGCAAGTTGAGCATGCATCGAATAAGGATCTCATTTTCAAACCAACTAACTCAGGTAATACTCTTAGAGTGAGATAATCCTGTTTCTCTTTATTTTGCGTAGTTTCAAAGACAAATTAGATCAAAGAAAATAAACGATTTGCCTATCTGCATCTCCTAGACCATCACTTTTGATTTACTCTCATTTCCCAAATATTTTTCCCCAATTATCCTGCTCGTTATTCTTTCACACTCATTTTTAATATGTTTCTAATAATCAATTCTAATCTTATCTCTCATATGCATTTTTCTTTCATTTTGGTGAACTATTTTTTAAGTTACTTTCGATTCTTTTTTCATTAATAATCTCTCTCTCTCTCTAAGGTATTTATTTATCTTTAAGAACCGAAGAATTAATTATTAAGTTTTAGCTGCTTAATAAATCGACTTCATGTGACTTAATGTGTAATTTATTTATTCAAAATCATCAATTGAATTACAAATTTATTGCCAACACATAAATAGTTTAATAACATCAACAAAACCTTATCTGATATCATAAGAAATAAGTCAAAGAAAGATAAATTATCCAAATGAAAGGACTTTGTCTCTTTGTTGTGTTTCTGCTGTTAAATCTCCAGCCATGCTATTCTCAGGAAGATCGCTTCAAAAACGACAACACAATTAGAGAAAAGCTTTCAATCGGGCATACAGTTGAAGACTCCATTTCAGGAATTAGAAAAAATATTTATTATGAAATCTAAATCGAAAAAGCTATTCCAAACCAGGATCTTGTGATAATCACCAAAGGGAAAACACCATTCGATGATCCTGAAATTAAGATGTCATTTTCTATGGAGGATTTACTAGGAAAAACGGGGGGACATAGCACTTACACCTGCTAGAGTGTGGGAAGAGAAGTTTGCATAATTCCATCTTAAGATCTGATAAACAACTGGGACAAAAACGGCTTAATTGTGGTATACATCCAAATATTCTCTAGAGACGAGGAGAAATGTTCATTCTCTATCTTAGCAGAATACGAAACTCCACTTGGTTACTAGTTTGGTAAGAATAATATCTTATTTCGGATACTCTTTTCTAATATTCATTTCAATCAAACAATAGGAACCGAACATTTTCTTAGTTTGGAGCAAGATATGGTGAAGTATATCACTTTACAATTCGATGATGCTCTAGATTCCAAATAAACTCTCCAAGATATCTTTATTTCTGTTATACCTACTTGGATATATCTCATGGAAGATTAATTGTCCTTATTAGGATTTCTTACTGAGCCAACTTCCAAAAGCATACCTGATGCCAAAGGTAATTAATCTACAAAAGGCTAATTCAACAAATTTAATTTAATAACTAGGAGTTGAGATTTGGGAAGGAGGGCTTGGAATGAGACTCAAAGGCTCATTTTCTAAAGGATCGAAGGTATTCCTAAAACTCATCGCTTCCAAGAAGATGAATTTCAATCTGCTTTCATCCTCACCATAGCTTGATTAAGACCTTGTTCTCTAGCAATCATACAAAGGCCTTATGGAAGAAGGAGAATCTTGCTTATTCAGAATAAACCTCTCCTCAATTGTAAGTATTTTTACATTGCTAAAAACCTAATTATTAAAGTCCCTTTATTTCTTAAACTCTAGGAAAATCATAAAGAAAAAAGTCTAATAATAGCTGCCCATCCGTATTCAGGAATAGGAGAAGTTTAGCTGTTCACAATAAATCCATAAGATGCAACAACTGTTCCAAACTGGAGATCTGATATATGGGGATCGATTCAGATTGTCGTTGAAAAAGAGGAGAGGGAAAAATTCAAAGAAGAAAATGGAGATTATTATTTCCTTCGATTAGTTGCAAAACAAGAGTTTGCCTATTCCATTCGAGCATACTTATTTGAACCAGAAAAGCTACTAATCGATTTCCAAGAGTCAATTCAAGGGATGAGCACATTTCATTAAGTCTAAAACTACAGATTTAACGTATATGCAGAAAATCCTATTAACATTTTCGTCATGCTCATCAACATTCTAGGAGACTCCGATTTGTTCATTACGAGGTGTTCTGATGATTTAGGGATAACTTCATGCTATTCGAATCAGAATGATATTTTCTAATACTACAAAGATGTTGAAGCGAACAAAACTGATACTAATTCCAAATTTGTAGTTGCAAAGATTGGGAGCCAAAAACGAGAATTCTCGTCTTTCATTCATTCTTAGGAATCACCGACTACTTACATCATCTCTATTGTTGGTACTCTATAAAAATACATTTTGCTACAAAGAAATATTGGATATTGTTTGTTTTTATTAGGACAAACACTCGATGTGAACAAATACATTCTGCGAGTTGTCAATGATGTTCACCACCAAGTTTTGCAGACAGGCATGCCTTATAAAGATTCTGTAAATAAATTTGCATTTCTATTCTTACAAACCAACAACAACTTCCGCAATAGAAGAAGTCGCTTTTGTCTTAACTCCTTTCACTGGATAAGGCACAATGCGCTCTTCTAGGGAAAATAAATATCCAAGAATGGGAAATTATGAAGAATCTAATGATTTCAATAATCGAATTATTTACTATTCTAAAGACTACCCTAATCTCTAAAATACAACCTTCTATGTTAGCGTCTAAGGACTTGTCGACTCTATCTACGCAATCACTCCGTTTATTAAGAAAAAGGAAGAAACAGGAGACAATGATGGTGTATTTTTGCCTGTTGGATTCAAGATAAACGTTTATCTTACTTAATAAGCTCCTAAAGTGTTCTTTTACGTCAAAGTGCCCGTTTTTAATGGGGCATCCAAAAAGGCTGACATTTTCATATCTTCTTCAGCAGGGGGTAGTCTTTTATTTAAATGATTAGCTTTTTCCCAATGGTTAATACTTTTATTCATTTCAGATATTTTGAGTGTGATCATGGACAAAGACCAATAACAAATCAAAAATAATATTGGTGAATATAGTAATAATGTTGATTTAAACAAGGTAAAGATTCCTGAAAATGCATTTACTGTTGAAACAATTCTGTTTGGAATGATAACATGTGCAACAGAGACCAATATTTCATAACCAAAGCAAGTATCCTTAAATTTTAACATCGGAAAGACAGCATAAGCTCTCCCAATCAACTAGTCAACTGTTTAGCTCCTGTTCAAAAAGGAAATAGCATTATTTGAGTTTTAAATTGAAGAATACACAAGTCACTTCATTTCTGCATAAGTTCAATCTGCTGATATCAATCGGGTTGAATTCTATGTATCACTTGATCTCCGCAATGCATCTCCTAACCTCGAAACTAACAATGGAATCTTTAATCCTTCAATTGGATTTGAGATATCCACTTCCTAAATCGATGAGTTTTGTCCGTTTATTAAGAATTGTGTTAATTGTGTTCAAACTTAAGGAATATGTGCGATAAGATTTGCTGGCTACGCTGTAGAAGATCTCGTTGTGACAATATCAATCTCAAACTAAGGTGCTATTTACAAAATAAGAGAAGGTGAATATCTATCTATTCCTCATCCAGAAACTAGAAAATTCAGTTACTTTATCCTTGAAGTAGAGTAAACATTTCGCAAATATCTTACCTCAAAGTATTATTAACTGATTTCTTGTTTGAATTAGACCATAGCGAACTTTCGTTGAAGTTGAAATATCAAGCCTCGTCGGAGATATTCAAATCTACGCCAGCATTTTTCATTAAAAAAATAGCACCTACAACTCAGATTTCATAAGCAAAAATGACTTCCCAACAAGTCAGCTCTCATAGTTTCAGTCTAGCTATCAAACTGGCTAGGGCTCAACCAGTTTATTAATTCAATTTCAAGACTAAGCTGATTGCATGATGGTTGGGTGCAAAGTGCTGCTCTCTGTTGACTGCTAAGATACTCATTTTATAAAAAAGGAAATCGAAATGATGAGCGTATTTGCTTTTTCGGACAAAACCATTTTAGACATCAAAGAAGGCTACGACTATAATGTAAATGCCGGTGTCACCAAATACTTCAAGCTCTTTTTGCGTGAGAAAACTCTCAATTTCAGAGTGGAGATTCTTGGTGCAGATGCATAAAATGCTCCCATAGGGATTGCAGTTAATCATTAAAGCGATGGATTGCCTGATCTGTCTAATGTTAATGCAAGTGATAAATCATATTTAGTAGCATCCGATAAGGAATTCCTTGAAAAAGGGTAAAGTATATTTCATGAATGTGAATAATTCTGAATAATTATTGTTGAATAGATATTATTTCATCGGCGTGAATTCCAAGGATAGTTCAAAGAATGTGAACCTCAGAGTCAGTGTGAATTCTAACTAAGTAATTCATCTTAATCTTGATGGAAAGCGAAGAGACATACGAATTACCAAAGATGAAACAGCTTATTTACTCATCGACTTGAGACAACTTACTGAGAAATATGATCTAGAGTTTCTAATATTCGATGTTGCATCGTCATTCTCAGTGAAAGTATATGCGAATGAAAAAATATCCTCGTTATCCAGCATTCAAGAGTAAACGTCAATCATAAAAGCTATCTTATTTTCTTGACTTGTTTAATTAACAATCGAACAGGATAAAGGATGTCGAGAAGAATGGAATAATCGTTGGTGAATTTGGAAAGATCTCGCATGGAATTTAGTTAGAATCTACAAGAAGTAATACATTCTCGTATGTAGCAGCGTTAAAGAGCACTGTTCCTTAGGAGCTGCGAGCAATTCTAAGAACCAAAAACACTGTCTAATTGCTCTCTTAAGGAGAATAATTCAACGATGTACTTCCAAGAGATAGTTATCGTATATTTGACCTTAATGCTGAAAAGGCAACTCTTTAGTTCGGAATGATGGCTGGAGAAATACGCATTTCTCTTTTGCTTCCAACGAAGCTCAGATTACCAGAATGGTTGGAAAGTGCTAAGATTATCGATAGCTATTCCTTCTCCAATGAAGATGGAGCTACAAACATACATGAACTTGTAACTTCGAAGCATCCACTCATTGCTGGAAGTTAAAAGCTGCTAATAGAGGCAATCAATGGCAGAGAAGCTTTATATTCGATTCGGAATGCCTTTACTTCTGAAGAAAAGCTTTCATCTGAGATTCTCTTTTTGAGCCTTCCTATTGTTCGCAAAATACAATCTGGTGAAACTCAGCAATTTCTAATCAGCAACTTGCAAGAACAACTCATGCAAGTTCATCTATCTGTTACTTTTCCTTCTTTCAATGAAATGAATACACGTAAGCCAAGAGTTACTGTCAAACCTGAACACTCTGGTCAAATTATCAAAGATATTCAAACAGTAGAATCATCCAAGGCTATCTTTATTACCCTAGAATTAAGTTAAGGCAAATTCAAAGTAATTATTTACAATGATATCTCATTAAATAAACAAGACGATTAAGCAATCGAATACGTGATTAGTCTCGATTCTTCAGGGATTACCAACTTATCAGAACATTAGGATTACATTGGCTCTTCTTCTTCGCTTTCTAGATTCTAATTCTATTAATATTTCCGAGGATAATCCACTCCGTTTATCATCTAACTCTTCAATTGCCTTGGAGAGAGTACCTTGGCAATAGCTGATTCTTTAGATGCAGTAGCAGGTGGAGCATCAGATTTAAATATTCGTTCTCATCATATACCTTAATAGCCTTTTAAGATGTATTCTGTTACTGATTATAATAATAACAATATTTCTTTAGCGCTGTACATCAGTGCAACAGCAGTTAGATTACAAGAATAATCAAAAACAGCAATGTTTGTTGTTAATGTGATAGAGCTTGAGACATATCGTGGATATTCTGCATAAAAGTCATTGCTATTGAAGCCTTTTGATGAGTTGCATTTAAGTTCAAATGGTATTTCAGTGAGAGAAACAAGATAAAACAACATCCAAAAAGAGTTAAAATTCTAAGTTGAAGGAGTCAACTGTAAATCTGGATGCTAGCATCTTAGAGCTAATGTCAGGAGCGTTTAATATGATTTGTTTGTTACGACTTCTCCAGAAATGCTTTAATATTACTCTGTATGTAGTTCGCACATAACTTAGAACTAAGAATAGTAGCAGCTAAAAGAAAGAAAAGATAAGCTTTTATTGACAAAATCTTATTCAACTCAAATTCTCAGCGATAAAAAGACTATTGAGTTCATTATTAAACCCAGTGAACTACCTTAACTGAGTCCGATTTACGTTTAAGTATCAGCTAAAGTGAAAATAGCAGATTTTGGGAGATAAGAAGTGCTTGAAATACCTTTGTTTTATGAGCCATTAAAACTCAGCAATCAATGGTGGAATGAGATTGAAATATCTTCTCAGAAAGGCATGCCTAATGAGTAATTCGAGGATAATAAAGATCAACCAGATAGCTCCAATTTGGGTATTTCATTCATTTTAGTTTTGATATTAATTCTATGCATAGTTGGACTTGTGTTAATTATGAAGGCAATCAAGCGATGCAAGGACAAAAATTAATATTCAATTCATAGCATCTTCTAAGACTCCTTAAAGGATTAGGAACTGAGTAAATATCACAGTTAAGAATGATCCTTAGCTACAAAACAGAAAGCCATGAGCAAAATCATTTGTTTTCTTTGTTTTATTTTGATTCTGTGTCTAATCTATTGATCAATGGAGTTTTATGTAAAAACTCAAAAAGAATCAGTTTAGATAATAAAACATTTGAAATTTAAAGAATTTAGCTCTAAAATATTTACTAATTAAATCTAAAGGGAGATTAATTGAATTCAAACAATTATATTTTAATTTGATTTTAAATTCACAATTCACTTGCATGCACTTTCTCTCAGTGGGGAATGCAGCAAGCAATAGCTTCAAACACAATAAATAAATTAAGGAAAAAAGGAATTATACATCAACCCACTTTGATGTCTTAGAGAAGCTAGGAAATAATGCTCAACTAGTTTTTAGCATTTTCCAAGAAAATCTGACTATTACTTGCCACGTCATGAGCATTACCCTTTCTAGCCATTCTCAGAAAAGAACCGCCAAATGTTTGGCAATATGTTCTCTCTTTATTCTGTTATATGTCTCATACTTTCAATATATGCATACAATATTCAAATTGTATTGCGATTCATTGAAAATGCTACTTATGTTAGCAATCTCGTCCTCAATTATTCCCATCTTCAAATGAATCTATCAAAACTAAATATACAACAAACCATACATAACATACAAACAACATTAAACCAAACAAAAATCAAATATACATGAAAACACAAACAAAATAAATGAAAACATAAAACAGAGAATAAACTCATCAATAAACTCAAATAAATTTGAATTTATTTGAATTTGAATATTCAATATTTTGTATATTTTTGAATTGATTTTGACTTCAATTTATTTGAATTAAATCACTTATCTTTAATTCAAATGTGAAGAGTTCCTCGTATATTAATTGGATAGCTCAAATGAATGGCTATTAACATCTAAATCTTCATGTTATTTAATTACTAGTTAATATGCATTTTCAATTCTTAATAAAATTCAACTTTTAAATGTAAATATATTATTGTAGATAATTTCAAGATCTTTCGTCTGCCCAGTTCTCAAAAATCGTCTAGCATAACTTTTAGTATGCAGTTTCTTTGCCTCTCCATATCACAAAAGACTTTGCTGGTGACGTGAATATCTCTTACAGCTTATTGTCTAATTCAGTGTCCCCTCTTAATTGAATGAAAATACATGGAAGCGAGAAATCATGAGCTTTTCTCACAGATAAATTGTTAGGAATACTTGAGAATATTAATTCTGATCGTTCATCTTTGTCTAAAACTATCTAAGCAGTTCTTATCAGAGTAATCGCCTAGCTTGTGTTAAACGAAACGATTAACTCATTTGATTTATCTTTCACCACCTCAGGAAATAATAATAGCAATCCTTGTTCTTGTTAGGTTTTGTTCTCCAAAAATCTCTAGAGCCCTTTGGTGATAGGAACTGGAGAATTAGCAATGTTTTGAGCATATTCTTCCTCGCAAATAGAAGGTAGTTTTTCAGTGGCAGATGGAATTAACCTCTTGGCATCTTTTTCTAAGATATATGAGAAATTCGATTTTCCACTTGGATTCTTAGTAAAATCATAAATATCTGACCAATTGTTCGTCCATGGAGGCAGTCCGCAGTCTACGAACTGCTATGCGAGTTAAGGATAAGCAAAGAAGAAGCATCCGAATTTCATATTTGTGGAGCTTTCAATGACAGGCTATGACTAGCAATAAAGCAAAGTAGAAATGTCCTTGCAGTCTCTCGAACGATATTGCTAACAAGCTACGACCATTTTGCAGTTCTTACAGTCTCGCACAAACACAGACGCTTTGCATGGTCCAATAAAAATCTAGCAATCCACGCAATCATCTACGAAAATCGTTGTGGAGTGATCTAATACATAGATCTCGCAGCCATGACAGTTCTCGATCTTGTATTGCTATCCAGCTAAACTACCAGGCTCTTTGATCACAGTTTCATTAGTTTTTCCAATACATTAGTAGAAGTTCTTATCCTTCTATTGCATTCTTCGTATTTCCCAACTTTTGAGAGGCTTCTGTGATTCAGGAGCAGGAATATTATCAGCAGGGTTGTCCTTGTACTTCTAGCTTGCTTTGTCATTCTGCTATTTCTTCCTCTTCACACAGAGATTTCCCATTTCTCTTTAACAAATAATCAGCTAAATGTTAATTCTTACGCAAAAAAAAAATTTAAGAGACTTAAAGTTGTACTTTGAAGCTGCTATTTGTTCAAGCAAAACCAAGAAAGCAGTCAGCATTAACTACACCCTTCGTGATTTCAAAATTAATCTTGAGATTATTTATGTAAATATTCCTCAGTTTATTTTGTAGTTAATATATCAAAAATGCAATGAATTTAACAAAATATTGCAATTCTTTCAAAATATTAATGTATTCTATTGCTTCCACACGAAGCAACACAACCTCACTTTGATTATCTGAAATATCTCGCATTTTTAATTTGTTAGAATTGCTTATTCAATTTAAACTTCATCCTTATTCGCAACGATATTTAGTTTAGTTCACTTTGTCTCTTCATTCTTTCTCTTCCAAAATAGAGCTCGTTTGTCGAGAAGCTCTTAAAGCCACTCTTTAATAATAGGATGAATTATTTTCTTAGCATCTTCAAAGAATTCACTCAAATCAAGTTTATCTTAGGGGAATTGCTACTCGTACTCAAAGGCTTAAAGCAACATTTCATATCTATCCATGTCTTTGACTAATTTTGATTCAACGCATTGTCTATCTTCGTATTACTTCCAGACTGCAAACAATTCATCTCTGAGTTCTTTATCAGATAATTTCTCTAACATTAACTTCATTGCAGCTTCCTCTTTTGCGTGTTTTTCTACTTCCGGAATACCATCTCTTGGTGTGATATCTCCTACTATTACCTCTGCTAAATCATGGATAATTGCAAATTTAAGGCATCGTTCTAAATTTATGCTGCTATCCTTTGAAAACAGCATAACTAGCATACCCATTCTCCAAGAATGATCGGCAACACTTTCTACCTTTTTTATCCATGGATGATGGGTCCATCCAGTTCTTTAAACCTATTTGAGTTCTCCACATAACTTCGCAAACTCATAAACTCCTTGCGGAGAACTTGACTTTTTCTAATCCATGCCGTCTACTTCGTAATTGATTTGGCGTGTTTTAATTTAAATATTGTTTAGAGTGATTTATCTTTCCACAATGAGCAATAAGAGAGAGAGAACTTGATAATATTAGTATTTAAATCTGAGAGAATGATTTAATAAGCAATCATATAAACAAAATTACTACGAACTCGCTTTTAAACACACACCCAATACAGTCTGCTCAATTGCCTTGAGAAGATACAGCAAGCTTGATAAGATGGTCCATAAATTAATGGAGTGGAGCATCATCACTCTGCGTGTGTCCTCCATCGATAACTTCCTAATTTGTTCCAGTCAAATAAATTCTTGCTTTGAGATAACGCTCTTTGGTATGGTTTGGATAAGTCTCAAAGAACATTGGAGTTGGGAACCTGTCTTCAAGAATCATTTTTACATCTTCCATTGGTGATTCTAGAAGATTCTTGAATGTCTCATACGTTGGATCGTTCTATTAGAAAAGAAGAATATAAAATGTAAAAATTATTAAGAAAGATAATGGTGATTTACCTAGTAGCCCTTGTCTTTCCAAAGTTTGATTTAAGGACCTAGCCAAGTGATAACTTAAAAGTATGTGTCAAGAAGGAGAATAACATCGTTCTTCATGGCTGTATCGTCTAGAGTAACTGGTTAGGGAGCAGGATTTTGAATATTATAAGAGAGAATAGCTGGTTAAATCATAACAAGACAGTTTGAAACATTTTCTCTATTAAATGTGCATCGATAGTAGGAAATGATATCTGGAGACATACCGAATGTCTAAGTGAAATGGCTTCTTCTGAGATGATACATGAATTAAGGGTACAGCGAGAAGTTATCGCCAAGACGGAAACTTTCAGGTAAATGTGGTTTGTACTCCGCAAAGCGTGTGACTACTCTAATAAGAGTTCTATCCAACCATTTCAAAATTTCAAGAGGCTCTTCTTATTCAGATTTTTGAATTCCTAATCTAGCCATGAGAACGCATGCTGCTTCTTAATCAAACCCTTGTATGAGCTCGTAGTTGCTGATAGGATCCGCGAATTTCTTGACAATAGTTGTGACTCTCAATTTAGTTTCACCTGCTGGGGATTTATATGTAGTCTAGAATTGAGTGTATTGTCGTTTGGCAACATTTTATTCTTTATTGTGAGCGCTCAAATCGAACATAAAAGTTAAAGTTGAATTTCGATCCATTCCTCCAACGAACCTAGTTAAATATTTCATAATTAGCAAACAAATCACTTGATGTAATATCAAATATTTACCATTGAGTTGTACCACCTTAGCCAATGGGGACTTCTGCTACCATTGGACCTCCTTTTTTCAAAGAAGAGCAAGAACCAAAAGCACCTTGGATTTTCATTTCTTTGCAGACGAATACATCGATTTTGGCAGCTGAAGCAAATCTCAGTTCATCATTTTAGTCTTTGTCAAAGATCTTACGGAAAGTCTCTCTGAATGGTTCAGAGTTAAACTCCTCGTTGACAACGATATAGCCTCCTGTTTTTTCGGCCAGAGATTTCATTTCATACAGGCCGAATTAGTCTGCTGAGAAACCATAAATGTCGATTGTCAATTAGTTCTTGATTGCTCTTAATGCTAGGGACTGATAGTATTTCGTTGCTTTCTTTACATAGCAAGCCATAGGGCCATCTTAGTGGATATCTAAATATGAACGAGGAGTTTCTTCAAGTTTAACACCAACAACTTATCCAGGTCCAATAGTGCAACAGCCTCCAGTGAAAAACATCACTCTTGCACCAGGGATAGGACAAGCTTCAATTAAACTCACTCCTACGTTTAGAGCTACTCCTGAAGCACGCTATTCACGCTCTCCAGATGGAATATTCCATGGATCGGGTTGAAGATCATCTAAAATACTGTTTAGAGTGAATTCGCATTCATTGAGTGGGAGAAGGAAGCGCTTGACAACATCCATATTTAAGCCTTATTTGGGCTAGCTGCCTGGAGCAATCAGACCAAGCATTTCTTAGATTTGAGTAGATGTATAATCCTTTGTGCCTTTAAACGCATAAGACTTTGGGCACTCTGAGAAACCTAACTCATGAACGAACACAAATTTGCCGAATGTGATTAGTCCTACATATGAATCAGGTGGAATGATGTTTAAAGATTGCTAAATTGAATCTCTCAGTGCTTCTAACTCGACTTATTCCAAGCATAAGTCAACAACAAGAAGGAAGATATTTGGAACTAACTTTGCTTTTGAATTTACCTATTTTTTAAATCAATTATTAGAAGAATTTCTTGTGAATGTAATAATTGAACTTACATATTCGATAGTTGAATATCCTTCCATGAGCTCTGCAGGTAGATTCTGAGGTGTAATCTGATGATACATCTAAGGGAAAGGATTCCTTGATGTGCAGAATGGGCAAACCCAAAACTTCTAGTTGAAGTCGATTTAGCAGTAGGGATTCAAAACAGCTTGACATCTGCAACGTAATGCATCATATTCCATTCTGTTGGAAGGATCAAGCTCTTTGTAAGGTGTATAGTGTATTCCAATAGGGACAACTGCCCTTGTTTAAGCCAGTTTGGTTGGAGGAATGTTATTCCAAACACACCTGACTCCATCTTTTTACTCGATTTCGTAGATATTGTCCATTTAAGATGGGTGTATTGCAAGTTTTAATTTTAATCAGCGTATTTTTATTTTATTGTTTTGAAGGAGAAACACATGAAATAGTCAATTCAAAGAAGATCTGCATTTTTGCTATGAAGCTGTCGATCGACTTAATCCTTCCACGTCTCGCTTTAATAATTAGATATTTAAATCTTATTTTAAAAGAATCAAATCGACATTGAGGGAGTTAATAACGCATATCATTCGTATTTAAACAAATAGCCTTAATTCTGAGGATTACTATGTTTAATTTGAAGATACTGTGTATTAGTAGTTTAGTATAAGAAGTTTTTTATTGAAATTTCAATTGTTAAAAAAAGAAGAGCATTTGAAGATTGTTTCTTTAGCTTTAATATGACAATGCAATTGATGTTTAGGATAATTCATTAAATTTTTGTACTTGGTTTTAGAATAATTTTAGAATTTAAATTCCCCCAATTCAACAATCAAAGATGAATTTTGTTCACAAGATCTGTTTGTGTATCATCCTCTCTCAAAAAGTAGACTTATGATA
>Ga0302285_10001035_pt1 | contig 15357 bp, 5 predicted proteins | sample III_Fen_E2_2_FD_200455 | JGI IMG/M metagenome (GOLD analysis project Ga0302285, IMG submission 200455) | Peat permafrost microbial communities from Stordalen Mire near Abisko, Sweden - III_Fen_E2_2 | ecosystem: Environmental > Terrestrial > Soil > Wetlands > Permafrost | place: Sweden: Abisko... | reverse complement strand
TTATCTTCTTCTTATTCTTTTCTGTTGTTCTTAAATCTTCTTTTATCTTGCGCGTAAATTTGGGGGCTATGAAATATTCTAAGTTTTCAACACACATAAGATAAACCTTATCAAAAGCTGTTCACACACTTTCCCTCGATATTTTATATTAAGTCATATGTCTCTTGGAGATTATTTGTGCATGCCGCTGTGATGTGCGGGTGTTATTAAGAATCGAAAGTTTTGGAAAATTACAAAATAATAAATATTTAAGAAAACAATTCCAAAATCACAATTTATTGCAAGAAACAACAATACTTTAAGAAACTAAAATGACTACCAGGTACATAGTCGCTTCTAACGCTCCGCCTTCTTCGGCAATCAACTTAAACGAAACACCAGGAAATAGCGATTCTTCCTGGCAGCAACAACAACAACAACAGCCATAATAATAGACTTTCTAAGATACTCCTTACCATATTGAAGAGGGATATTCTTACTAGATTTAGAGCTAAAGCAATCAGCCAATTCCGCAAGGTCTACCAAATTCAAGATGTGTGGATTGTGATCGTCCAGTCGATATCAACTTTAGAGAAAATGGATAACCTCCTAATCGATGTGTAAACTGCTTCGAAGAATACTTAGCAGATAATTTTTGAAAGAAAGGGGGTATCATTATCTGGTTTTATCAGATTGTTTTGTCAAGATGTATTTTGTTATCTTGCTAATATTTGGAAATCAAAAGAATGAAAAGGCAGCTTTTATTGAAGGAAAAGTTATTCATCGATGGAAGGTACTCTTTTGTTCCCTTCAGCGTACAGCTTTCCACTAATAGAAAGATAACATTCAACATTCAAATAATGAAAAGAGAGTTATCTTGATTAGGAAAGGGTTTTAAAGGGTTTTTGAATAATCAACTGATAGAAATATATATAATCAAAGACAGTCAATACTGATACCCTATTATGCGACAATATTAAAAACAGATAATAATCATTTAACTTTTAGATTTCTAATGAATATTGAGAGGAAATGCAGCAGAACTCTGATGCTTTTGGGGGTGTCTGAAGCCTAAGCGTTTGAGGTACTAGAGCGAGAATTTCAAGAAGTTCTAAATGACTTAGTAGCAGATGAGAGTCTAGATAGATTCAGATAGGAATTTGAAAAGTTTCATATGGCTCTGAAGATATCGTGGAAAATGAAAAACGACTCTTGGCTAAATGCAGGGTGTACACCAGTGACATTGGAAATCATACGCAGAACCTTCAAGGCGCATTGAAGATGACTCAGCAAGATAACACAACAATAGCGCATCTCAAGAGTGAACTTGAAAAGATGTATAAGATCTTAGAGTTATTCAAAGATAGGGAAGAGTAAACAGAAAATCGAGAATCTAAGGTTAGAAATTTAGAATCTCAATTAACTTATCGAGAGATCTTCGCAGCAAACCAGTGGGTAAACTACTGCAGTCCATGATTTACTCGTCTGTGAAGGAGGAACTGACTAAATAAATAACTTTGCTTAAGTCATAAGTTGAAGTTGCAATTTCAGAATCGAATTTACTGTCAGAATCGACTTAACAAGCTGAAAAGTCTAAATAGGAGATATAAGATGGGTATTCTAACCTGCAAACTGAGAAACTAGAACAAGAAGGGAAGATGAATAAGCATGAGGAGACAAAGAAACAACTTTAGAAGGAGTAAGAAGAGTAAAAGAATAATATTGACACAGCAAAAGCATCGATTAAGTTGCTGATTGAGAAGAAAACTGGACTTGCATTGAAGTTAGAAGACAGCTGGAAAGGATTGAATGAAAAGAATTAGAAACTTAAAGAGTTCTTGAGGATCAAAGCGTAGCTGGAGACGTAGTTGAATGATATCAAAGAACGAATTGAGATGCTCGATAAGGAAATAGCTGATAAAGAAAAGAAGAAAGCAGAATTTGAGGTGAGAAAATAGGATATTTTTTTAGATTTTTTTAGAACTTTAGCACTAAAAATACAAAATATGTTGATTTTCTAAAATAAAGTAAAAGGAGAGTTTGATGGATAAGGAGATCTCCATTCATTTGGAGCTAACAAAGCACAAATTAAGCCGAAAACAGCATTTATGAGATGACATAACGATAATAGAACAATCGAAAATAGCAGCTGAAGAAATTAAAAATCTCACAGAATAAGGGATAAATTTCTTAGAAGGCGAAATCAAAGACGAAAAGAAACTAGCTGCAGAGGGCAGAAGCATTCTAGAGGAGCTGAGAAGGAATAGGGATATTCTACAAAAGGAAATTGATAGAGCTGATACTAACAATAAGAAATAGGAAGAAGAATTGATTTAGAAGGAGAAAGTAGTTAAAGAAAAGAAGAATGAGTTATCAGAAATGAATAAAGAAATGGATAAGGAGAATTATTCGATTGCATAGCTCAAGAAGGAAAAGGAGAAATATGCTATACAAGTAAGAAGGAGAAGGAAGGGGGATACATGGAAATATGATAATTTGTGGTTTTGTTAACAAAAAAACAGGCAGCACAGGCAAATGCGAAGTATTTCCATGCATTAGAAGAGATTAAGTTAAAAGACAATTTAATATCTGAATTTCAAAAGAAGAACATAGAGACATAGGCTAAATTGAAGTAGCAGTAGAACTTATATGAGACTGTACGTTAAGAGAGGAATCTTTATTCGAAGAATCTCACTGAGACACTCGATGATCTTGAAGAAATCAAGAGAAAGCCGAAGATTGTGAATCATTAGATATCGTAACTGAAAGAAGAAATCGATTAGAAGTAGAAGAAGCTATTGTAGGAGCATATTAATCATAAGAAGAAGGATGAGATAAGTAAGGATCATTTACTGCGTAGAGTTAGAAATATAAAAAGGAAATTAATGAAAAGGAATAGAAGATTAAAGCGTTTTAGTAAGATATTGCGAAATTAAGGTTTATGATCTAAGAATCGCAGTAATAAAGGTAGAAGTTACATGAAGAATATGAATGAGTTGTGGCAGAGAGATATATATTAGGTAATGGGGAGTTTGGCTTAACGAAATAGGTTAGATAAAGTTGATTGTTTTGGATAACTAGGTGCTTAGTTGATTCGTAGAAATGCAGAAGCAGCGTTGCTTTATGAGAAAATTAAGATTAATTAGTCGACACTTAAAAAAGGAGAAGTATCATATTAAGAACGACTAAGAGATATCATTGTTTGAAAGAGCAAAATAGCTGATTTGATTAACTAAATCAAGAAATTTAAAGCGTAGTCGAATTCAATTGAAGATATGAAAAGGAAAATACACAATTTAGCTAAGGAGTTAGAAGAGGAGAAACTCAAAGTTAAAGCACTTTCTGAGGAGATTTAAAACCCAATGAATGTTCATAGATGAAGGAAACTTGAAGCTACGGATTCTGAGACATATGAACTCATGACGAAGATTTAATGGGTGCAGAAAAGACTCATCACGAAAACGAAAGAGGTCAAGAGAGAATTTCGTAGGAAAAAATGAAATAATTTTGTGTTTTTTTTGGTTAATTGTTTTTGCAGGTGATTTTGAAAGAATCCATAGTAAGCAACAAAGAATCAGAGTTAAAGAAATTAAAATAGGAAAAGAAGAAACAACCAGGTGTTGAGGAAGAAAAATTAATTCCTGTTTACAAGGAATCGTTAAAATCTAAGACTAAACAAATGAGAGCGATGAACGAGGAGTTAATTATGTATTAGAGTCATTTATCAGAATATAAGCTAGAGATTGATAGACTCAAGAAAGAGCTACAAGATTCTTAGAGAAAATTGTATGAACAGAAGAAAAGAGAATAGCAATAAATTGAAGCTCAGTAGACATAGCAGAAAGCTATGGCGATTTAGATAAATCTACCGTATAAACGATTCACAGGTGGTGGATTCAATTTGGCAATTTATAATAATTGAGAGAATTAATGCTTTTTTGGAATATTGTTAAAATTAAAAAAAAGTTAATTATTTTTGTTTCATTTTAAATTTTTTTTAATGAATGGTTCGAATTGATTAATTTTATAAAAAAGAGAGGATATTATTATTTTGTAATACTTTTTAGGATGTTTGTCTAATTAATATCCTTCTTTATCTGGTAGACGTTGATGCTTTTTCGAGATATTAAAGTTCTTTTGCCAATTGAGAAAGTTGTATTTTTGTCATCTTAAAAATCCAAAACCAATAAGCAAAAACCACATAAAACAATAAATTTTACTCAGTAGATTCATACTCTCCAATAAAAAGAAATGAATAAACTGTGTGTACTCCCTTTCAATCTTTTATTCTTGGTTTTTTCTCACATTTTTTCTCTCTCCTCACCTTTTCTTGAAACCATATTTTTTCCTTTCATAGAATAAATCAGTTTTGGCAGAACCTAGATTGATAATTTTCGGACATCCATCTCTGTCTTTCTCAAGTTAAACACATTCTTTGCAGTAATAAGCATCAGATATTCCTGTATCTCCACAGATAACACATCTTCCTTAGAATGAGCCATAATTGCACTCATCACAAACTTTAACTAGTCCATTAGGTCGGACGTAAGAATCACATATCACACATAAACCATCATGTTTCTCGCATAGCCTACCGATAGCGATTCCAGGCTGTTTTCGGCACATTATCAGATCGGGGTGATGCTTTGCCATGATTTTATTAAAGAACTAGGAATAAAGGAATAATAATAAACTTTTCTCTAGATTTTTATTCTCTTTCTACTTTGATATCTGGGTGTTTCTCCCTTTCCCATTTGATTCTTTGATTTTTAATTAGTTTCTCTTTCTGATATTATGAGCAGAAATCTAAGGAATTAGAGAGCAATACATAAAAATCTAGTTATTTCTCATTCAAATAATAAACATAAATGGCTGATTTTGAACTTACATTTCCTTTACATTTCTTTTTTATTATTATTTTCCAAAGCTAAAATGAGCTGAATAATTGTTTACTTGTGTCCTTTCATGTCATGAAGAAGTCATTCGTCGATAGCAGTGAATTATTCACTGGAGATATGATATTTCTGAATCTGTTACCACGATCTACCATATGATATTCTACAGATATCTAATTCTCACTGTTATTGTTGTTATTGAGATTGCTGCTATGTCTGTGATGACCAGCTGCTAGATTTGAATTATTCATTGATAACCTGCATGTTTTGACTTTATTTGCATCTTTATCGACCAGTCTAGCAAACCCATCTTGTATATCCTTGAATATCTTGGCATTGTAGTACACACCATTCTTGAAATTGATATTCACACTATCATCATTTTCACCAGGTTTCAATGTTTTACTTAGTTACATCATCTGCGATTGCTATTGCAACATCGATTATGGTTGCTATTACTACTGTAATGCCTATTATCCGAGCTATTACTGCAATTACTACTATTGCATCAAGAGCATATTATTCTTTAGATCTCTTTTGCATTTTTCACATTTTTAGCAGTTAAATGGATCAGAATTCAAATGATCTTAGAAAATAGTAAAATCTTTATTCCCAGTTAGTCTCTTCCATAGTAAGCACAGTCTTACAGCGCGTCTGAACTTATGATGTGGTGAATCAGTGCCTTTAGTGTTCAACTAATGAAACGATCGCATATGGAGGAATTAATCGAAGAATTTAATGTATTCCACACATCTGAAAAAGCACACACTCAGCGAAACGGGGTTGATTTACTCTGAAATGGAATTAATCATGTTCTCAAATTAATGCAGCATGAGCTTAAAAGTGTTCTTCAATTCGTCAAACCAAAGATCAGAGTCATTCTCAGTGATTTTCTCGATGTGGTTTTTGAGCAATACAAAATGCTCTTTTATTCTTAAAAGACTCTCGAATTAATCCATCAACAATGGGTCAACTCTATTATGAGTGTTCGAGATATTCAAGAAATCTAACCCCATTAAGAATGTGTAGAATTCATCGTAGTTCGTTTTATCTTTTGTTTTATCGAGATAATCCAACCCTTGGATATGCAAAGTTGGTGATTTCTTTTCATCTTCTTGCTCATCAGCACCGTTGTTGTAGACAGAGAATTTTCTGACATCATCTTTTTCACTGTTCAGCTTGTGGACACTGGAGCTGCTATTCATACCGTTGTTGTTAGTTAGAGTTTATCTATGACGACTTTCAGTAGGCGATCGCTCGTCGCCTTGGTTCTACTCAGAATTCGAAACTAATCCTTCGAATTCATGGAAATCGAAAATCAAATAACCATCGAAGTTATCGTCATTTCTGGAGCGATTCATCTAGATTTAACTGCCTTGCTAAAGTTACGACATCATCCCTGTAGCACCTGTGTTCATCATTTAAGTTAGGAAGAAGGGGTTAGATCAAAGGAAGTTTAGGAAATCAAAGTCAGAAAGGAAATTTTCGGTTGGATAAAAATGATAAAATGCTGATCTTATTATTTATTTGTTTTTCGCTATTATTAATGCCTGATCTTTTAAATTCTTTCTATTTAAGTGCTTTTAATACGCAGTTTATAATGGCTTTATCGCTTCAATCTCAATTTATTATTAAAAAAATAAGTTATTCATTAATATTAATTCTTAATTATCCATTCTCCAAACTCTACTTCTCTATGTTCATGCTTAAATCACACATAAAACTCATTATTTTCTTTGTTGTTTTCAAGTTGTGTAAACTAGCGAAAGGCAATATAAGCAGTCTGTCTCAACTTGACTAACGTTTAAACGAATTCCTCAGCTCCCCTTATTCTGAATCGATCACATACAGCAATAAAAACGACACTAATCTAGAAGGATAGTGAAAATCTACCTTCATATCATATCATATCAATAATTAATTTAATGTTGTTTCAAAATTTAACATCTAAATAATCTTAAAACCTCATTCATATAATTTTTCAAAACATTTTTCACAAACTCCATATTCATTCTCAATTGGACGGTTCTTACAATCTGAACAGATCTTATATACATTTTCGCCAATATCTTCGTCTTCTTCCTCTTCTTCTTCAAGTTTTATCTTTTTTCTCTAAATCTCTTTATTCTTCTTATGCTCCATTCCTATTCTCTCATTTTTTGAGTTTCCTTTTGATACCCCAATTACTGCAGTTTCTGCTTCTGCTTCTTCTTCTTCTTCCTCTTCTGAATCTAAGATTTTCTCATCTTTCTTGCATTTTTTCAATAAATTTCTTTTCATAACCAGTTATTCTAACTTTAATTATTATCTCCTCTGTTTAGTCCTTAGATCCTCCAATTCATCATTACTCTCCTCTATCTCTTCATTTTCTGATGTGCCTAGTAATTTCTCGACAAATGACGTGTATTCTGAGAACCTTTTCCAAATTTACTGTGTCTATTAAGAGCCTGAAAATTAGTCAGTAATTGTCTTAGTCGTCTCTGTTTTTCTCAATACCACTTAATTATCTTATTTTTTAGTTATCTTATCAACTTCTCTTTGTTCAGAGTTACTCAATGAGGACTTCACATCAAATACAACACTCTTATTAGCTATTTGTTCATTTTTCTCTTCATCATCATCACTGTCACTATCTATGAAAATAGTTATTTGATTTTTTTATTGATTGTTCAACTCTTTTTCCTGTTCTTTTTCTGAAAGTTTTTGTTTTTTCTTTTCGAGAATTGCTTTTTCCTTTTCTTTTGCAGCAACTTTTTTCTTTTTCATTTCAAATATTGCATTAATATTCTCAGGGATACTTGTGACAGTTCTCTTCTTCGTTTGCTCCAAATGTTCCAGACCTAATAATAACATGTGATTAAAATCAACAAAATATTATCAAATCAAGTATCAAAATGTACCTTTGGTGAACTGATAAATCTATCTAGAAATATATTTCTCGAGAGAGTTGATTTTCTTAGGTAGCGAATGAAGAGCCATGTAGAACGAAGTCTTGATTGTCAATCTCGGTGTAGTTGTTTCTATGATTCTTATGAAGTTCTCTAAATTCCTATTGTAAATATCCAAGATGCGGACATAATCTTCCAGTAGATTATTGAAAAACTCCAATTTCTCTGGCTCTGTTATGAAATACCCTTTTGCATACAGATAGGGCAAATATTTCCTTGCTTTGAGTATCAGATCACAGAATTATCGAATATTCTTAGTCTCAATTGGTTTCATACCATTAGCTTAGAGCTATGAGTTAACATTTGAGATTCCTTGGAATAATTCAGATATTTCATGCTTCACAGCGATTACGTTAGCTTAGTGCGTGTCATAATGTCCACTGTGGAATCTAAATCTACTTAGCTCTTTCTTTTTATTTTCTTGTTCTTTGATTTTGGCAGCATCGAATTTGGTGCAGTTATAATAATCAGTGTGTGATTTCCATTCACCTAGACACATCCAACAAAAGTGATGACCACATGGCTTGCATGTCATGTGAAGGCATCTAAAATAGATAAAAAAAGTAAACAAATTAAAAGATGTTATGAAAAAGGATATTATTATTATGTGTTTTAGTATGTTCTGTTCTAATCTTGGTTAATATTTCTTTTTATTTCTCCCCTCTCATTATATAAAACTAAATTCATTATTTACCCTTGATTTTTCTCAATATTCACATTGCATTTCGGACAAGGTTTTGTGTTCATAATAATCCACTAATCATTGAGACTTCCAACTCCTTCAATTTCAAGTTTGGTCAACCATTTTCTAAATTCTTAGCAATCACTTGGAAAATGACTTATCTCTCTACATAAATTGCAGTATTCATGCGAACACTAGCAAATTATACTCTCTTATCGATGCTTCAAAGTCTAAGCATCCGTTGATGCAACCTAAACTAAGCTACATCCAGAAGCTGGACACTAAATTGCCTAAGAAAATATAAAAAATTTCGTCAAGCCATTTGTCATTTAATTCTATCGCTTTACAGTATCGGAGGATTGTAACATCGATGTAAAAATGAATTTATCATATATTTGCAGTTACTTTGTCGTCAAAAAATGTTTAAAATCATCTCTCCCAAGCCTCTCAAGACATCCATCAAGAGGACACGTCTTATAGATACAAGAAGAGCCTTCTTTGAAAATAGCTTTGATATATGATTCAAAGCAATTTCCACAGAAAAAGTGTCTACATCCAAGCGCATATTTCTTCTTTTTTAGCATCAAAGGAATAGGTTTTTCATCTTTTTAATCATCCAACACAGCACCATTTAGTTATTAATCTATTATCTTTTCTTTATCACTGTTGCTATTGGATTTATCCTTAATGTCTCCACTTATTTTCTCCTATTTACTAATCTAACTTTCCTTCAATTATACCTATTATATTTTCTTATCCTTTTCTAAATCTTCTTAATGTTTTTAAAGCGTTTCAAGATCTATAAAACCAATTATCTTATCCGTTCTATCCATTTCACAAACTATTATGTTTAAATCCTCCTAACTTTCATCAGAAATCTCTAAATTACTTTTAGAATTAATTGAAATAACACTATCTTTGTCTATTATCACCAATCCATTCGAAATATCTTTAATTTCTACTTTCTACTTAATACCATCAACTCCTCCTCTTCCTGGCTGTTATTCTAAAATCTAAACGTCATCCTCTTCATCTTCCTTTATTTCTTCCCATTAATCTTCGTCTCTAAGATCTTCTAAGCATAGCAGACATTGTTTTCCATCAGTTTATGCTTGTAATTATGAATTATTCCATTCAATATAAATATGATCTAAAAGCACATTTCCAGGACGTTTCTGAGATGACTTCGACTACCCAGTCATGTTCATTCTTGTAATCAGCAGTAATGCTCTCCCAAAACTTATCCCTAATTAATGCTAAGTTTAGATTACCTATTGAATAAGCTCTTCTTGCATTGCTGCGTTGTCTCGCGAAATATACTAAACTTTAGCTGATTCTATCGCATGATTCCCTTCACTTAATGTTCTTCTCACACTGCTATCTTCCAACTCCATAGCTTTGTTCTCATTTAACGCTTCCGATAGCTATTTCTCCATTTCTACTACTACTTTAACTCTTTCTCTTTTTTTCTTTCTGAAATACTGATTCTTCTCCCAAATTAACAATTCTTTTCAATCTTAGAATTATCAATTTCTGCTTCTTTTTCTCATCTTCTTATCCTTCATCCTCAGTCGGGAAAGTGTTTTATCATACATCCCACCCCCCTCTTTATGGTCATGCTTGCTAGCCATATAAATATCTTGATTTTATATGAGAATCTCTCTCTGTATCTCAGATACCATCAGATTCTATCCAACATATTAACAAAAATATCTCTATTTTGAATATTTAAGATAATTACTATTCAGCTAGGTATTAATTCTAATCTTGGTTTGCATCTTCCTTGGTTCTTAATCCAAAATAAATACCATTTTTTTACTAAAAGCTTTGAATTATTGAAATACAAATCAATATGAATTTGATAACACAAAAAAATACCAAAAAAGTGAGATTCTTCAAATCCAGCTAATTATTTTTATAACTGCACACGTGATTTTGCGTCAAATATGCGAAATAATTCAATTTTGGGGAGAAAAAGAGGGAAATGCAATAACTATTTATTTGACTTCTTTTTTGTTTTGCTTTAAGTTCCAGTTATGACATTTTCATATCTGAGTAACATTCTCGAAAGGAGCAAGTGTATCTTTAGTTTAAGGACTAAATTATAGCGGTGATACCTACCTACATGCTCAGCTGATAGAATCAAGACATTCATGTTCTTACTTTTTGAGACCAAACAGCTTTTGGTTATTCTTGTTGATCAACTCGTTGATTTCAATCAGCCTACCTCGCAATTCATGTTTCTTCTTCGAATTCTCTGCTTTCTAACATGGCAAAAAGACAAAATAAGTCAAAACAAAATTAATATTCTCCAACAAAAGAGCGATATTTGATTCTTTTACAGTTGACTCAGCGAGCAGGAATTAGAACTGATTACTTAGCATAAGTGCTTCCTTTTCAGATTCGATTATCTACTTCAGCACATACTCGTATTTCTCACTATCGCCTTGGTTAGCAACATGTGATGCTTCGTAATATGAAACATTATTGCTAGGTTATTATGATTAATGATAAAATTATGATTATCCATTTAAACTACTTGAATTCAAATGACTTGCATGCATTGAGTTAACATTAACTCTCTTATCTCCTGAGGAGTAGTATTTTTAATGAGATTAAGCATATTATTATCGAGTTATATTGCTATTCTAGCTATTTTCAAGGGTATTATTTCCTTCTGGTTATTCATTTAACCCTGAAATTGCTTAGTTCTATGAATGCTAATGATTAATTAACTATTCTTATCTATCTTTAGCACTAAACTGAATCTATTTTTAACTACTTCTCTTAGCACTTCCTTAAGGAGTTAGTGACCTTATTTTTTAGTTTCCTTCGATGATGGTATCCCCTGAAATCACTTCATTCTTCTCTTCACTTTAGCATGATTCGTTAAAACTAACACTTCTTCCAGCTCTATCATCTCCTGGCTATTACAATCCTTTATTCTTTCTCCCTTTGCTCTCATCAAACGTAGAATACACCTATTCATCATCACCTTAAGCTCTATCCTATTTAAACTCATCTATTTATTTCTTCAAATATCTCTATTCTTTCATCATTTTCCTTTTCCTTTCTTCATATCCTTACCTTAATTCTGTCCATTTATTCTAAGTTTCTCTTAAATCCCTCTCTAATAGCTGTATCCTTTACTTATCCCTCGCTGAATCATCACTTAAATCACAACATTTCCCTTCTAATACACTAATTTTATTTAAATACCCCTACTCTAAATTAAACAAATCATTTTAAAACCCATGAAGCTATTCGTTGTTTTGCATCCTCTGTCTCTCAGATTCCCTTGAAATCTTATCGAGTCGAATAGCTACAGCTTCCTTTTAAGCGAGTTCAGATGTTAATTTAGTCTGCATACCATTTTAAATCATTATTTGTTCTTCTAATTACCGCTCACATTATCTTAGTTTGCTCTTTAATTCGTCTGTTTCTCCAACACATCTAGCATATTACTCAGCTAATTAAGCCTTCTCTTATGATTCCATCAGCAGAGTCTATTAACTTCTGATCAGTTCTTTCTTTAATTCTTATATTTCATTTTCCATTTTATTAAAAAGGTCTGCTTTCTCGGACACATTCGAATCAAATAATCGAGATAATTCTAATGTTTCTGATCTAGACTCCACTAACTCCCCTTCGAGCTCTTCAATCCTTATGCCGTATTCCCTGGATTCTTGTATCCTCAAGGATATCTCAAGTTAGTATTATTCAGTTTATTAATCCCATTATTGTTTCATATCCTGTTGTAATTGTATATCTACTTTCAATTAACTTTCTAATTATCTAATCTTTTCTTGTAATGCACGCATTGCATTGGCGTATGATTTGCTGTTGATAGCAAGATTGTTGTCATTCTTTTAACTTCTATTACTCACTCTCTTGCTGATACCACTTGCCATCTCATAATTTCTGAATGTCTCTTTTTAACTACTTCTACTAAAATCATTTTTGATTAACGAATAAATATCTTCTTATTTCTCATTCTATTCTCTAGTTCTTATATTCCCAATGCTGTTCTTTTCATTACGAAGGTCTTAGCTATGATTTCCTTGAATCTCTTTAGTCCAATATTTCTCCAATTCTTGCTGTTTTCTTTAATTAGTTTGGTTCTTTTGTTATGTATCCATTTAAGATAATTCAGATGTAAAAACATTTGGATTATTGATATTATGAAATCGCCTATTAAGCAAACCCATATTATTATCCATATGCTCGTTGAAAGATCCGGTGTAATAAGCTTCATTGTTTTTAATGTTAGTATTGTTTTTATTTAGAGTATCCTTTGGATTCTTGATCAGAGAATCGTTATCGTAGCTACTGGATCTAACATAGCTACTTGGATTACTATTTTTTACATTAGCATTTCCTTAATTCCACTGTAAATCTTCTCTTGGGTACTAATCCTAGATGAATTCCTCTTACTCTTGGCTTGTTTCTTCATGTACATTGTTCATTATTTTCTATTATTCTCTTGAATTCCCATAGTTCTATGAGAATGATCTCCTATTTTCACTACTGCTATTGTTGGAATTGCATTATTCATAGGATCTCTCAAGGATTCCTTTCAATGCTAATTATTACGCGATTCCTCGTCTTTAGTTTGCCACTTGAGAAGCCTCAATGTACGCCTCGTTACTTATATTTCTCGCTGGAAAATTATCCAAACTTTCCAAGATATTCTCAGAGTCAAGAGCAGGAATACCTTAAGGATAACTCAGCTACTCAAGTCTTTCAATATTATCTCCTCTGTATTGCTCTTTCTCCTCCTCAAAATTACTACAATTATTTTTTCTACTTTGAGAAATTTCCTGATTATCACATCTATCATTTACTCCTGCATTTTCATTGGTTTCTTCTTTGTCAAAGCTATCTTTGTAATCACCATTAAAAACCTGGTCATCTTCTTAGGGTTATCTCCCCAAAGACATCTCCCCCTTTGAAACTCTTCTCTCTTGATAACTATTGCTTCTTCACTCTTCTTTCCTATCAGAAATAAGTAATTTTTGATTTCAATATTCAAATCTAACAAAAAACACATACACCCTCATTCACAAAAAGCACTCATTTTTACATTAATTTTCGCACTAAATCCCCTCCCACAATATCTTTACTGTCTTTTTTCCCTTCATTTTAGATTTGCTTGAGCTTCTGAATTAACTTATTTTGGAAATTTTTCCACATGTAATATCAATTGCTCTTCACAAAATTTAAACTAAACTAAACTAACATTTTCTTTTTTTCTTTCTAAACTCAAAAAGAGTTTCTCGAGAATTAATTCTAATACAACCAAACAAGCAAGCTCTTAAAGTAAATATATCTTTGTATGATGAAAACTACAATACACATTCTCCTCCTTCGCTTTTAGATTCAAAAAGTATGAGAAATAATGAAGAGATTTTATTTGAAGCTTCAACATTGCTACTTTTATCCTGCCTTCTTGGTCTTTTATTCTCTTTCATTCGTGATCGTGATTATTCTAGTTGAAGTTCTTCATATTCGTCTCATGAATAGTCTAGCCGATGAAGCGGATCGAGGAGATCTTAGTTAATTCTGCTCCTCTGTTCGATTGCACAAATATCTTTAAATTTCAAAGAAAAATAATTAATAAAGCAAAACATCTCCAAAAATATAAAACCTTCTCTTTTTCTTCCTCCTAAATTCTCATTTCTTACGGTAAGATGCTTGACATTTTGGAATTTGACATATCTTAAATCAGTTTATCCATTAAGATCAGCATTAGTTAAGTCGAACTCTTACACTGCTACTCCACTTTCGCAGTTATTGAAATCCAGACTTTGTTGATTCACGAACAGCTTGATATGCTTAGGAGCTGCATTCTCTTCGGGAGCACGGAATTGAATATGGTGGATTTTCACAGGAGTCTAAAAGCCTGAAAGGGAAAATCAACAAAAAATTATTTGACATGAAAACAGAAAAGCAACTGGCGTATTTCGCAAGATCAAGCTTATTTGAAGAGAATAATGTACCTATTTGGATGACTAGCTACTCATCAGCGTCACTTTTGAGATAGATGTTCTTGCTTTTGTCATAAAGTGCACTGGCTACACTGAAATCAGGATCTTCATTCAGACACTGCACATTTGATTTCTCTTTTGAAAAACGCATTATTTAGGGATATAATTCATGAATGAAAGGCTAATTGTCTGTCATATTGGTTTATTATCATTATTTGTTGACTTACCAATGAAAGATTCAAGATCTTCGAATTCTTCAGGTCCTTTTTGCTCTGGTGCCTGCTATTCCTATTGTTGTTATCCTGCTCGCATCATTTCTATCTTCGGGATTTACTTTGTGAATTTATGTGTATTTGTGTGATTGTTCTTTCTTTTTGTACTTTTTTTGGATTTAAAAAATCTAAATTAAAAAATATTTTGATGAATCGACTCCAAAAGAGCAGGATGGGGAGGAAGATTTAAAAGAATAAACAAATTGATAAGGGGATATTCATTGATATTTATCTGCTTCACTCTATTTTAATAACCCTATTGACTTGAGTCGTCAGATGGATACTCTCGAATCTCAAAAAGAAGAGCGAGAGAATGAAAGAAAAAATATGAATCCTATCATAGAATTGTTAAAAGTTACTGCATAATTTATATATTAAAATTTTAAATACTGTTTCAATTCCTTCTTTTAAATGACTTGGATTCGTTAATAAAGCTACAAAAGAGAGTATGGAAATGCTTTAAAAAGTTCCATCTACACGCTCACATTATGAAGCTATTATCATAAATTAATCATAAGTAATTATCTAATGCTCCTTCAATTTATCTTAAAAATCATTTATCATAAAAATGTTCTTAATTATAATTTGAGTCTC
>Ga0302285_10001032_pt1 | contig 15380 bp, 6 predicted proteins | sample III_Fen_E2_2_FD_200455 | JGI IMG/M metagenome (GOLD analysis project Ga0302285, IMG submission 200455) | Peat permafrost microbial communities from Stordalen Mire near Abisko, Sweden - III_Fen_E2_2 | ecosystem: Environmental > Terrestrial > Soil > Wetlands > Permafrost | place: Sweden: Abisko... | reverse complement strand
CACCAATCAATAGATTCCTATTTTATTAACCTTTTGTAGATTCTGTAATGGCAGAAACTCAAGATCAAGCCATCATGGCTAAAACTGTTAAAGAATCAAAACGCCCAAAGCATCCAACTCCACCAAGATACTTGCCTCCATTAAGGAATACTGAAAGACATACTAAAGCTACTTCTTCCTTATAAATCAGCAGGTAGTAGTCATCTTCTCCTTATCGTTTTAGTTAGTAACCCAGCAGCTGCAATTCCACAGCGTTAAGTGGCAGCTTTAATAACAATAGTTCCGTCTTTAAGATGCAATAATCGCATTCCACTGATTTGCAGGAAACAACAAGAAAGAATAAATTCATCAGTCTACATTAACCTTCACACTCATAACCGCACATCCATCATTCTCCGCTGTTGTTTGTGCATAAAGCCCCACAGCACATCTTAGTTTAAGAATCAGAGACAAACATATCCGACGATCCTCCCTTGCCACATTTAAAAGACCATAAGATGTTGTTTTCCAGGATTGAAGAGCTGATAGCTTCTAAAGCGCTTTCTTCTTATTCTCCTTCTCGAAAATTATCTACAAATCAAGTAGCCTCAAAGTATCAATTGCTCCTCGCAAATCTAAATAAGAAATCTAAGATTGTAAGGAATTAATTAAAGTTCTTTGTTATTTGTTTCTTCTTCGGATTGGCTTTTTGAAAAGCGATATGCTTACATTGGTCATAAAGGAAAATGATTTTTAAAATGTTTTACTCAAATAATTACTCTATTTCTTCAAGAGCACAGCTTAGTACTGATTTTGTTATCTTTTGAAAAGATGATGATCACACCAAGGATTTATGACAATAAGGAAACTCATCAGAAAAACAACTCTCTAAATGCATCCAAAAGTATCTAAAAGCAGCAAACATTATCTCCAAGAGCAAGGATACTTCTTTCAAAACCTTTAGCAGCAGCAGCAGGAAGCATGTCCTTTACGCCTTCTTAATTTCCTTCAACATCATTGTTTGGGTAGAAACCCACTGTCGGTTCTTGGATGATAAAATTGCCTTACAGAGGAAATTCAACTAAACGGTGTTCACAGATACAAAGCGATTTAGAAAATTGCACTCCTGAAGAGCTAAAAGAGAAATAAGATTAAAAAAAAAAGGTTGAGGAGATCATAAACGCGAATTCTAGGATGATATCTAGACTTGTCAAGGAAGAAATAGCAGAAGTCAAGAGGAAAACATTCTTTTAGAATTTTAACAATTACGATATTGATAAACGGGTTGCTTAAATCTGACAAAATCACCTGAGTATTCTAAGAAATAACTCAAGGCAACTAACACAAAAACTAAGGAGATAATTAGATAGCTATCATAAACTTAAATAATCTTGGGCAATCATCTCAAAAAATCTCCTCTTCATAGCTTACTTTAACTACTGAAATATATTTTGTAAATAAATGCTTAATATTTTTTTGAATTTTCCCACACACATTTCATCTTTGGATTGTGCTTGCCATATGTTTATAATAATGAAAATGTTGTTCATGCTTCCTTTTATCTGGTTTATCATCTCTCCCCACCATGCAAAAGAGATAGAGCCAGAGATAAAACTGAAAATGAATTTGAACAGGCAAAACAAAAGAAATCCAAAACTCCAAAACTGAGTTGTTTTGGGGGTTTATTTTTATTTTGAGCAAGTTCTTTAGCAAAAGGGAAATCAATTTTCTCATTTATTGATAATGAAATGAAGCTTGAAAAGAATGCACTCAACTTTCTCATTATCGTCAGTGATAAAGAGGAATACTTCTCCAATACCTGGTTGTTCTCTTCTTGGAATCCGAATTTTAATCAAGGTTTTCTCGCCTGGACTCAAGAAAACACGAGAATCCACAACCTTTAAAGAAAAATATCATTAGAATTGATAATTCAAAATTACTAAATCTACAAAAATAATCTTTTACCTATAAAATATCGATTTGAGACGATTCCATTGTAAACGAGCTCTCATTAGCAGTACGATTCTAATAGCTGAATTTTTGTATATGTGATTCTTTATTCACTGGGATCTTGAGATCATACATCTTCGACACAACTGGTTTCTCCGTGTCTATCCGAATAATCCAAGAATACAGTAGTTCTTTAGTATTCTAATCCACACAGTTGACTTGCACTCTTTATTTAGAAAGAGAGAAACTTCTTAATGTGAGACCGATCTAATTCACTTTTCCTTAAGAAATCGGATAAGGTCTATCAAAGGGTTCGTTAAACCAAGCACTAAGCGGAATAGAAGAGAAGAATCGAACTAATCTTGTAGAATCAGAGTTCATTGTCAGATTAGCTTGTTTCGATTAGCCCATATCGATCTTGATGTCAAGGCTGAAGGGGTTATTGTTTGAATCAAAAAAAAGGTTTTAAGCATTTAATAGATTGAAAAGAAATAATATTTGTTATTGTTTTTGTGACAAAGAGACATAACTTACCCTTCTAGAGAATGCACTTCAATCTCCCAATTCGCTAGTAGATCATGATAGAAGGTGTCTTTGTAAGCTAGCACGTTGAATCTCGTAATTCTTCCAACTTGAGGAACTCTCAGTTGGAGACTGACTTCGTTATCTCCAAGCCACTCGTATTGGATGTTAGTGTTAGTGGAGAAGAGAGTAGGTCTAAGGGTACATAGCAAAGATGGAAAATTATAAAAAATGCAAAAATAAAGAATGGTGAATTTGTTAGAATTAAAACAATAATTTTACCTCTCAGTTGGGGCTTATGCATACGAATAAAGTGCAGGTAAAATGAGCTGAACTTGCTTGTTCTCCCTCTCGTAGTATCTGAAGACATGATCCACAACTTATCTGTGAGGTTTGACTAAGAATTTAAACCCTTAGTTATCGTTTCGGGAGTTCTATCCGATGATGTGAATATCAATAGACCTAGGGTTAATGTATTTTGAGAAATACTCTTTAGACTTGGATCGAGTGAACTCCTCGATATTGGTATCTTAAGTAACGTGAGGATCGACTTCTCTGAAGGTTAAGAACTTGAATATCAAAGCTATTTTCTGTCCTGGAGCGAGAATAAAGCTAACTTTGCCTTTTTCGTCACGGCTGAAGAAATTCCCATCTGTTGGACCTTCCGTGCCGTGTTTCTCAATTAGGAACCTCCATTCTTCAGGGAGGGTAATCGGTTGGAGCTCTGGATAGCCAATAACATCTTAGTCGGGATCGTCGATTCGAATGGAATAGATTTCTGGAGTCGCCTAGGAGTTTTTAACTTCATGCTCGATGTATTCAGTCTTTCCGAAGAGTGCATCATATTAGACCTATGCAGTTAGTAAGTTTGACATGATTTGCTTGATGTATTCTCCTTTTTTCTCTTCTTTGATCATTTGAATCTCTGCTATTTTCTTCATTTACTCGTCTTGCTTACTGATAACTCTGATAACTTCTGAATCTTCTCCTGTTCCTTTTTCTTTTTGCATACTTTTCAACTTGAATCTCCTGATTCTCTCTTTTTGTCGCTATTCTGGGTCTGAATTAAAGTAATCTAATCCTTTTTTATTCAACGAAGAAACTGATGCAGATGTAAATTCGTCTAATATTATCGGTTAATCTGATCTAACTTTCTTCTTAAAATTCGCTCCAATTGACGATTTCAATTGACTTTATTAAGATATATTTGACTACCCAAATGCACTCTGTGTCTAAGAATATTTAAATCCAGATTACCCGAAAGATTTCTAGAATTTATCATTAATCTATGGATCATAGACTTCTTGCACTTGAGGTTCAAAACCTTAGTTTGATAAAATCAAGAACAACTTTCCTCGTTCTCTACTGAAATCGCTGTCAATAATAGGAATCGATAATTGCTTCTCAACAGTTGGCCTTCCTTATCTAAGTAATGACCTCAATGGCACTTTAACAGAACCATACAGCATGAGATTATCCGAATCCCAAATATCAATGTGCAAGGATTTTTTAAATAAATACTGCACAAAGTGAGCATGCACGTTCGAATAAAACAACGAAGGATCGATTTTGAAGTTGTAAGTCTTTTATTAAGGTCCAGTTTTAGTCGCTAAGTATGCAAGGGTCTCCAAGACGATTGGCTTGTTGTCAGTTAGGATTCGTTTCATTGCAGAAACTTACCCTGCATCTTCATAAGAGAACGCTTCTGTTTTTTCTTCATCGAATTGAAAAAAGTTGAATGTGAAGTGCATACGCTCTGGGATATAGTAATTTTCGCTAAAGAGGGAATCTTTTTTGAGCATGTCGTACTCCTCGAAGTTGCTGATTTAGGCCTTAAAAGCGACTATCTTCACTGAAAATACTGAGGCTTAAAATTTATCATTGTACCTAGATTTTTAATTGAAGAAACAAAAATTAATTACTGATAAAAAATCACCAAAAAAGCATATGATTACTCTGCAGCGAAATCCCCGTCATCCATCATAGAATCCTCTGCAATTTATCTGGTATCATCGAGTAGTCCTTTGACTCCTTTATTGATAAGATATACTTTATCAGCATTCTAGATAACTTCGGCTCCAGCAGCAGGTTATTGCGTAAAGGCACGAGTATTCTTGTAATTGCTCTTCATCTTTGGGACAGTTGTCAGTGTTTCTAATATTTCCCATCTAAAAATAAAAAAGAGATAGTTTTGGTTAAATAATTCATGAAATGATTGATTCTATGTAAAATATGCAAATTTTACCTTTTTTTGTCATCTTCGTTTGTGATAACAACTTCATTTTGCGCCCGACCTGATGCAAAAGGATCAGTGAAAGTATTGTATGTGGTGTGCGGTCTCTTCATCTCGCCAAGAAGATCCTTAATCTCACTCAACTCCTTCGATGTTTGGTTTTTTGATGATTCATTTTCTGATTTGAGTTAGAGAATCGTTTTCTGCAGTTCATCAACTCGTTTTTCGTAGCTCATTATCACTTCCTACATCTCGACGGTGCTTGCTTTGGAAAAAAGATAAATGAGATCATACATTTTATTTTCTTTTCTTGGTATTTTTAGAAGCTATCTATGATTCTTGAAAATATTTTACCTAAGGGAAGTTACTATTAAGACGGTTCATTGGGTTATCTCTAACTTGCACCTCGCTAAACTTGACCTCCTTAGCGATTTTAATTAGCTAGTTAAAGTTCCTTTGCTTCGACTTCTTTCTGAATAGCTTGGAGCTAAGCTGCTTATTTCAAGAGAATTTGATTCTTTTCCTCGGCATCAATTTACTAGCGGCTTGGCATATTAGCTTCAGGCTAAGCAGGCGCTCTAACCTCAGATTAGTTAGGAGATACATCAAATGATATCCTGGATTATTATAGTTATCTTCTAGATGCTTTCTCCGCTGCTGCTGATTCTCTAGGGGAAATTCCTCCTGAAGCTTCTGATAAATTCATCTTCGCTACTAGATAAACAGGTAATTTAGAAGCGAATTTCATCATTAATTTATTATCAATGCTTTTGCTTCCACCAACCATGAGTGTATCTTGTAGTTTTATATCTGCTATGCCAAACTTATCACTTACAAAAATTGGCAGGAATCCTATCACATAATCCTAACTGATTCTAGACTACGGCCCTTCTAGGATGACTTAATACTCCAATTAGAAGATAACCATAGCATTTTCCGAAGCAAAAACAGAATCGATTTCTTGCGAGCCTTCGAACTTAAGATTCTTATACCAATATTTTTTTTAGTCTTCTTCTTCTTGCTCTTCTCTGCCGCTGTCTCTTAAAATTAGTTTGTTACTTGCACCGCCTGTATTCACGCATGCACGGGTGTTATGGTAGCAGCAAACTAAATTTATTGCACTGATATTCACATTTTTATAGGGTCCTGCACCTTATCCTGAGGAGACTGCGCTAGGTTGAACTTGAAGAAGATACTGCTAAGCACATTTTAACACATCTTGTTCATAAGATTCAGGAATTCTGATTTGAACCTACTCCACGAAGATTTTAAAACTCTGCTTTAGTCTAATCGGCTGATTTACAGGTGGCAAATGAGGGATTCCTTTGCTAGGGTCGACTTCTAATCCTGCAATTTAATGCTAGCCATCTACGAGATACAGCATTGGGACAAGATGTTTAGCTTTTTCGAATTCAGGAGATGGCTGAATGTCGATAACAAACTTAGCACCGAAATCAGGACATGAAGTTATCGATGCAGGGGAGCTCATATATTAATTGAATATGGTCTATCTCACAACTAACTAAGATACGCCTTCTTTGGATAGCTCAACTTCAGCGATGCCAAGTTCTTGAGTTTTTATGAGAATATCCTAAGCTGCCATTTCTGTTACGAGCGAGCGAGCAAACAAATAAAAAGCAATAAACTTATTTGCTTGAATTTATCTTTTTCTAGTTACCTCTAATGAACAAATTAAAAATAGCAAAGATCTAATCATTTGGGTTTGTGCTGGTGTGGAAGTATATTGTTGGAACAGGCTTCTCTGCAAGTCTGAACGTATATTTATTCGTTTCTTCAAGAGCTAAGCCGACACTTGTGAATGTGTTCCCAAGGATGCCATGCTGCTTACCACCTTCTTTCTTGCAGTAGATGTGAACAGCAATTCGGAGTTTGAACTCCAAAGGAACCTGCCAAACAATAACAAAAATAAGTACTTTATCCTTTGAACCTACTCTTGTTTTATTTCTTTATTGCCTTATCGTATTTGTAAGTAATCTTATCAAGTTCAGGAATGGTTATTGAGAAAGCTCTAGATTGCGCATTAGGATCTGATAAACTGAGTAGATCAAGCGCTTTGAAATCCGAATTCAATCTTCTGTGCTTCTAAAATGCCCGCACACGCTCTCCTTCCATGTTTAACTCTTATCCCTGTTATCATCAGTAGAATTTAAGTGAAATTCATAATATTTCAAGTGTCCTAAATTAAGAAATGCGAACCTCTAAATCCGCCATTTGAGTATGCTTTTATGAACAATATCTGAAAAACGATCCAGCTACTTTATTTTTATTGCAGGAATGAATGCAAATTAGATAATAAGAGTTTCCTTTTTTGAATTTACTTCAAGATTAAAAAAGAAAGTTGATAGTAGTTATTATTTTAATAAGCAAGATTTTCATTCCTTGAAGGGCAAATTAAAGCTCGTTGATTTTGTTCGATGGGATATTATTTAATAAGCATTAAGTTTAAATATTTACTAAATATAAAGTAGCTTTTATTATGAATTAAATCGTTTTAGTCAAATTTTCCTAAAAGAGTCCATAAGTTTCCAAAAATGGTTTCGGAAACATAATATGTTCAAGATTAATCAGTTAGGGGTGACAAGTTGTTTATTTTTTTGTAATGTTTTCATTTTAACTTCATTTTAATTGTTTTCAAGAAGTCTAGGAGATAATATCTTTGTTTTGGTATCTATTTAACAAAGAAAACTTTTCTTATCTTTAAGACTCCATTTTTTTAATTTTAAATCTTTAATTCAAGCCTAGACAAACCTCAGAAAGCAATCTTGATTCTCAAAGCAAAAGTTACAATAGAATTCTTTGAATTTTCTTGAGAATAATCTTGCATACAATGTGACAAGCAAATAACTTGACAGAAACGATCGGGATCAATATTTCTAGGTTTCTAAGAGGGGCGCATTCAAAACAAATTGATTCCTTCCAAATCAAAATAAGAAATTTCAAAGCAAAAACAAATTACAAAATAATTCGGCAATCATTATTATTATAATTTCAGTAAATCAAAGAGCAAAATCTAAAAAAAGATAATGGATCCTGTATTGAAGCAACTTAAGATTAAGAGCGGAGCAGTAAAGCGATTGCAAAAAGAGTATGTCCTATACTAAAAAGATGATGAAAAACAACGCGAGAAGCTTGAACTGTTGAAATAACAAGGAGTCGATTAATATGACATCAAGAAATAGGTAAAAACAAAACAAAAAAAGAAATGCATAATCCATTGGTGGAAATTGGAAAGACAAAATACAATACCAAAATGAAATAATGCAGTATTTTGGAATGTTTGTCGCAGAATAAAGAATTATTTAGTCTAAACTCTACAAATAAAATAAAGAATAAATCCCTACTTTTTTTTCTTGTTTTAATTCTAAATTTGTACAGACTGAATTCGTGGAAGAAACCTAAGCAGTACTACCAGGATGCAAGACTAGATTACAAGATACACTCAATGAATTTGTCTCCTGGATCGTAAAACAATAATCATCAAAACTCATCATTAAAATACTTTATCATAACTTTTTCTCTTTTTCAGGCTGAAAACGGCGATAACCTAGCTGTGAAAGATACTGAAGAGAAGAAAGAAGCAGAAGAGATCATTCATTCAGCTTCGCTTTTCATCGAGCAACTCAACTCTCTCAACTGAACTGTTATTTGAATTCTTTAGTCTCGGATATGTTTACACTCACTCTCTTTTTCACAATAACATTCATATTTTCTAGTATTTGTGTATCAGTGTCTAGGCAAAAGATGTTTATTATCCCTTTTTTCATTCTTCAATAACAGTTTATGGATTTCAAAACCATGAAAAAGTACTATTTTTTACCAATAACTCGCACATAATTCTTTCAATACTTAATTTACAATTACACTAATCGGATAAATTTCCTTCAAAAGCATGAGTCACCACAAGTTATTTTGACAACATAGACAATCGGCGTATTGCGAAGTTTAATAATAAAGCACATAACCCTCTTTTACTATTATTGAGTTTATGTACTTGATGCTGTTGATTGTAGTTGTTGTTGCGAATTCTACTTCGACTAGAAAACTGAAATGGATATTTTTTTAATTTCTGCTGTTTTTAGGACAATATTTCTTGGAAAGAATGTCACTTTTGCATCTTTAAATTTATAATTTATATCGAATTCAAGATCCAAATACTTGTCTGGCGTCTTGCTTTCAAGGAAAATAGTTATTTAGTCTAAGTTATTTGGAGTTGCGACGATTGAAATCAGCGAAGAGTTTATTAAAGCAGGTGGCTACGAAAGAGCTGTAGATGAAAGATAAAGAGAAGGAGGAATAATTGAAATCGAAAGAGGAATGTGAATAGATTTTGGGGAAGTAGAATGCTAGATGCAAATACTCTGCTATTGCTGGAGTTCTGGTGTATTATGTAAATTCATAGCAAATAGGTTTGTAAAATCTAAGCTGATGATCACTGATACGGAGCCGTATGCTTGGATTGTTAATATGCTAATTCGTCTGGTCTTTTCGAGCCTAAAAACATCTTAAATGTGATTATTGTCATCATCTTCTTCATGAATTTATTTGTTTTTAGTATTTGAATTTCCATTGCCTTCTTGTTCTTAAGTGAAAGTTAATTCTACTGTAATATCTTAATCTGTCCAATTTTGTAGCTCAAATGATTTTTCAATATTTTCTCCTAATAGCACTCTACCAAATGATACTTTCTCTTAGCAAACACGGATCCAGACATTGGAATCTTTAGATTTTTAACTTGGTTAGCTTGAAATAGGTGGATTTTAAGAAGGAATATTCCATCTAAGACTTGACTGCAACGATGATAAAAGAGAATCATCATCATCATCTTCTCCAAAATGAGCATTATGATGATAATGGTCTTTGCGTTCAGAAACTGAGAAACAACTGAGATTATCTGTTTAATCGCAGTGATTTAAAATATGAGTTTCATTCGGAGATCTAAGCAGAGCCTCAGTATCTCCAACAGAAACATCACATTGATTGTTATTATTCTCTGTGTTGTGATGATCCTAATGAGTAGTCTAAATCAATGATTTGCTTAATTCTGTGTTTAATTGCTGTTGAGCGGTAGAGAAAGATGGCAGAGTTGTAAAATTATTGGTATTTTTATATTTAATGCTATTATTCGGTGAGCTATTGCTGTGGTAATGGTGGATCTGAGAATTATGCTGATTTAAGACATTTTGATTCTTTGGTGAGTAGCTCATGCTTGTGTTGTGATTGTTGTTCGAAACAAATTGTGAAGAAGAGCGCATTTACTCAAAACTTGTTTATAAGAGTTAGTTAGTTCTTTTGCCTTGTTCCATCATGTCATCAAAGACTTTCTTCAATCGGCAATCAGTGTCTTTAATCCCTTCTAAGATTTCTTTGCTCATTTTATATGTAAAATTATGTTTGAAAATCGCAGAAAAATTGATGATTAATTTGGTATTTATTTGATCTGAGAATTCAAATCACATCAAATCAAAACAAAATAACCCAAGGTTCTTCGTTTATTGAGGATTTTGATATCTCAAAGTGCAATCAGCTAATTAGATTTCTTATTGCTTCCCAAGCAGCGAAGTGATTTGATTTGAATCATTTTTTTATTATTTTTGAAAATAATAATACATTGAGATTATCATTTCTAACTAAAAGACCTTATTGAAATTCAAAATAAAGGAACTGTTATTAATACATATATTTATCAATTATTAAGTTGATCCTATCAATGATTTATGAAGATGTATGTTTCTTTTATGAAAAATGCCTGATAATAAGGATGTAGAGAATTTATTAAAATAAAGCAGATTAAATAAAAAGATTTTCTCTCTTGTTTGTCGTTTTGGTTTCTTTGTTATTGCTTCTTCTCTCAACGGCTAGGTAGTCCAGTTGTTTGAACGGAGTGTTAAGAATAAATTCTTATTTTTATCTACAAAACTTTACCCAAAAACCTAATTTTTCAAACAATCTAGTATTTTAAACAGTAAAAAAACAAAAAACTAAATCAATAAAAAGAAATTATCGTCTTCCAATGAAAGCCGTGCTTACACCAGGTGCTTCTAAAGAGTCTCTCAGCAATCATCATAGCAACAGTCAACAACACTCCTCCATGAAACTTGCATCTTAAAAGGAAAACTTCAATAATAAGCAGCAACAGTAACTCCTGCATTCTTCAGTGAGCTCAAACTGTTCAGAATCGAAATTAGCTTATCTTGAGAGTAATCTGAACAGAGTGTGTCTTCAACAAGATGCACTGATGCCACTACTCTAAATAGTTGATTTATTGCCTGTTGTTAACAAATGTGATACAACCATGAAGGGGTTAACTAAAAAAACAGATGAAAACGAAACTAGAATGGTCAGAGTAGAGCGTATCCTTGAGCAACGACTCAAAGAAAAAAATGAAAAAAACCCTCTTCAAAATACTGAACTCGGAAGAGTTGCAAGAACTTGTGATTTGCTTTAGTAGCAATTCAAGGATTTCGAGCAGAATTCAACTAATGTGCATAGATGGTTTGAAGCGAAGTTGAAGGAAGAAGCGTACTCTGTTTCTAGAGCTCTTGATGTGAAACTTGAGAAACAAAAGATAGAAATTAACAAACAAATCAACGAAAACATTACTCAAACTGCCCCCTCCATGAACGAATACGTCTCGAGAACTGAATTAGAGCAGTTTAAAGCCCAGTTGCTGAGCAGCGTTAAAGACATTTGTTTCGATAAAATTGAAAGCCTCAAGGACACACTCACTCAAGAAATGAGAAACATCTACAAGGTAATAATGGGTTTAATTATTTCAGAACAACTTTACCAAAAAAAGGAGGGATGTAGACAGAAGGAAGGGGGAGAAATAATATTAAGATTAATTTGAGAGATAAAGCTTAACGGAATCTTGAATATCAAATTAACAAAGAGGATCATATTATTAATCTTCCCCAGTAGAAAAATTGTACAAGTGTGTTATTATTTTTAATTGTTTTGTTGATCATTTAGGAAATTGGCGGCTTACGTTGTGAAGTAGAGTACATTTCTAACTTAGATCGAAAAGAGAGAATTTCATAGAAACTCTAGAATTACCAATAACTTAGTGGTGTCACATAGCAGCTTTAGGTTAACTTACTGGAGTAAGAATGCTTCATTCAAGATCTGACTTCCTTCAATCACGAGAATTCATTCAGAATCTAGCAGGAAATTGAATCGATTTTGGCTGATTGTTCGAATATTTCGGAGAATCTCAACACAATCAGTAACCTAACTCAAGCTGATAAAAAGACTAATGACGTCTAGTATCTGCTCGAGAAGACTATCAATCTTAAATATCAATCAGCTGGAACGTAAAAGAGAGCATTTAGTTTAGGATCTTTTTGTTTTATGCTGATGAAAAAAAATCTAAACATATTTATTTGAAAGTAAAAAGAAGTTCGTGAATGAGATGAAGAAGATCGAGGAGAAGTTCCTTATTCTTGAGAAAATAAAAGAATCAATTGACTAGAGAGATCGCTCAGAGCTGATTGAGAGTCAGTTGTGCTAAGCAAAGGAGTTGGAACAGCAAGTAAACAATTATCAGTACTTTTTTACAACAAAACTAATGTGATTTTTGCCATAAAAAACAGCTTGGCGAATTGATGGTGAGCATCAACAAGAACCTAGAATCTGATACCGAGGGGATCAACGATTTAGAGGAAGAATTGCACTAATTAAACAGCCACTTGGAACTCTTAAAGGAATAGTTATGATTTAATACAAACGCTGCTCAAAGAAATAACTAAGTAGAAATACTACCTTATTTGTTTTTCTATGTTTGTGATTTCATTTCTTGAGAAATAATTATTCATTTGGACAACTTCAAACACACACACACACACACACTTAAAACACCTTATAATACATACCAATCTATTTATTTTGTTGTTATTGCCAAAACAACTTCAGCTGTAAGGTTTTCCCAAATGACGGAATGGCTATGGATTTGGTTCTCCTTCAACTAATCTGGATTTATAGTTAAGATTACTTTGCTAATTATTTAAGTTGTTCTAATCGTTATTATTCGCTGGCCCATTGTAGAGCTCATCATCAAGTTGTCTCTTCCTTTTTACTGGATTAGAGTATCTCTTATCAACTGTAATAAACGCTTTTTTGGTTGAAAATGCAAAAGATTAGAATTTATTTATCTTTTTTTCTTTCAAAGAATATCTATTTTATTCTTACATATTTCAGCTCCTAGTCTTCTGGAAGTGGACAATGGACGAAAGTGATCAGGGATATCCATATTGATAAGCATCGCGAATATAATGAAGATAAGTATACCATTAACGAGATGAAAAATAGCAATCAATAAAGAATTCCTGTCATACTTTGAATTCAAGCATTCCTGTCCTACAGAACTGCTGCATTCTTCGTTGTAATACTGTTGGGTTATGTCAGATAACTCCGAAATAAGTTTTTTATCGTCGAGAGAGCTTCCACCAGACAATAGAATGAAGGACAGAATCGAGAATATGATCAAGACAATCCCCCAGATGAACAAAATAAGTTTAACAACTCTAATCCACTCCTTGTCCATCACACTTATGAATTTATACCCGATCACTAAAAAAAAGAATGTTATCGCCATAAAGAGCAACACAGTCCTGCTCAACCAAGCAGGAGATTCAATCCCATTGAAGAGACATGCCTGAGATAAACCACTGTTGTTAAAAATAAAGTTGAGAGTCAATTTGAGTAATTTATAAACAGATTTGTCAGTGAAAACATACCAAAGCAGCCAGGCATAGACGACATCGACTAGAATCGAGAAAGAAATCAAGAATTTAAGGATCAAAATGCTTCTTTGAAGAGATGACTAAAGTGCGGTGTTTTTCTTTCTATCTGCAAATTAATCCTAAGGAATTCCAGATGCTTAAGGTTGTTCTGCACTTGGCTGATTCAGGGGCTATGCTTCAATTTCATTATCTGCAGCTGGATCTGCAGGCTATTTGAAAGGAATGTTAGATATTGTTGAAACAATAGGACATAATTAGACATATTTTCACAGAAATAATCTTACTCTGTTATTTTTCAGCATAGATGAGTTAGTCTAAGAAATGAACTGAAGAGATGAGCTAAAAGGAAGTAATCTTGGTTGTTATTGTTTTGTTTTTTTGAATTTTAAAGGATTAGCAAGAAAAAAATAGAGAAACGATTCAGAGATTGATAATAATATTGAAATTAATTCATAAATCCAGAAAGATAATTTAAGGGGGGCAATTAATTATTGCAAATTACAATTAAAATAAAGATATCCAGTTATTCAAACAAAATGCACAAAGATTTAAACTCAAGGGATTAAATTCATTTTAGTTAGTGAGAAAAAGTTGAAAATAATCAAAAATAATCCATAATCTTTTTTAGGATTCCAAATGAAAATAGTTTGAGATTTTGTGGTAGAATTCATATTTATTCAATGAAAATAATCCCCCTTCTTATTTAGACATTCAACTTCATATTTTCATATTTCAAACATATCCTTTAATCCTCTGTAAAGATTCTGTAAATCACACCTCTTCATCCCACAGATCGAACTAAGGGGAATAATTCAACGAAGGAAACTCTCAAATTTAATTAATCAAAAGTTTCTATCCTTTATCACAATGACTAAATTGATGTTTTTGCTGTCGGGGGGGGGGGATCCAATCCAAAAAAGCAAGAAGGGGAGGAATCCTTCCTTCGATCTAATCAAATAATTAATTAATTTCTCCAGCATTGGAGAAGAGCTGTTAGAAAATAAGTAGCGAATAGATAGCAAGGAATATAAGGTAATATACAAACCCTAGTTTTTTCGAGAGGCTCTCCGGCACCCGCGGAGATGATCGCTCTTAAGCTTTATGCTCACAGCATGGAGGAAACTAAGTCCCGAGGATGAGTTGGAAGTTGAAAATCGCAAATCTTGCTGGACTTGCACTTGGGTTGAAGTAGTGTGGATTTGGGGGCTTTATGTGCCCACTGTCACATGTTGATATCTCTCAAGGAGTATTTCTCTTCCTAAATCATTCCTCAATTTCTCACAGCTTGGATCCTCATGCACCCCACCTACGATCCCTCAACTAGGTTTTTGAATCTGGGAATATTTGATGATTTCTCAGAGCGATTCCATAATCGAATCCTTAGATTTGTGCTGTCATATTCAAGAATAGAATCGATTAGAAGAGGACAACCAACAAAGAATGTATTTCAATGTTGTCCCATAGTATATTAATGCGTATCATTTTTTACCCAGTCCCTTGTTAAGCACACCTTTCAATGGAAAAGTATTTCAATACTCTTTGCTGCATTCATTCACATTCACACGCACACAGTTTTGAGCCTAAATGCATATCGGCCAGCATATTCATATTTGTATACTGCTAATCGATGCATGTTTGAGCTTATGTTTCTCCTCATAAGTACAATATTACCATTTCTTTCCCCCCCGTTTTCTGTTCCCATTCTTTTCTTTCTACTTTTTCACTGGTCCGCAAACTAAAAAAGAGATATGTTTCTCTCATTCAGAAAATGCAAGTAATTGTCCCTGTAAAATGGGTAATTAACTCAAAGCAATTCCGCCAAATATTAAACAACACAATTAATGAAGAAAATATTAATAATCTATATATCTTGCTTCAGTTGGGGGAGATTCGTATTTTTTATTAATTTTAAGATTAATTTATTATTATTCCCGCCG
>Ga0302285_10001027_pt1 | contig 15396 bp, 6 predicted proteins | sample III_Fen_E2_2_FD_200455 | JGI IMG/M metagenome (GOLD analysis project Ga0302285, IMG submission 200455) | Peat permafrost microbial communities from Stordalen Mire near Abisko, Sweden - III_Fen_E2_2 | ecosystem: Environmental > Terrestrial > Soil > Wetlands > Permafrost | place: Sweden: Abisko... | reverse complement strand
CAATCTAATAATAAACTGTTCCTGGATGATATCGATATCTATGTTCATTTCCCAGCTGCAGCTACCCCCAAAGATGGACCATCAGCTGGAATCACTATTGCTACGGCATTGGTAAAACTATTTTTTTGTTTTTTTGTATAAAAGGGTTTGTGTGATTGGGTTTACAATTTTCTCCCATTGTTTGTTTTACAGCTTTCCTTGCTATCGGGGAGAAAAGTTCGATCAGACATCGCAATGACTGGAGAGATCTCACTGAAAGGATAAGTACTGCCTGTTGGTGGTATCAAAGAGAAATGTCTAGCTGCATATTCCTTCGGGATATAAACGTAAATGAATAATAATAAAACATCCCTTCAAAAATAACACTTTTCATCATTTTTTTAGGATAATTCTGCCATTTAAGAATCGAAAGGATACAGATGACATAGCTCCTGCAATCAAACAGAAAATCAAGTATAATTAGATTAATTGTTTAGCTCACAGAGGCATGGCCTAAGCTGAGAATGAGTCAAGGTAGATAATAATATTTTATTTGTATTTTCTTCTCAAAAAGGTTTATCTTCGTCAAGCATATCTCCGAAGTGCTGGAAGTGGCATTTGAAGATCTCGAATAACTCCATTTACTCAAGGCGCAGCAAGATGCTCATGAAGGGCATAAACAGAGCAAACTTTGAAAAATGCGAAAGGATGGAATTATATTATACTTTGATCTTGATTTATTATGCCATTTTGGAATGTTATATTTATATGAAATGATAGTAAATAATATACTTTGTAATACTAATAATGAATATTTATCTACTACTTCTTCTTCTTATCGATTTAAGACATGCAAGAACAAATTAATACAATCTTCCCTCAAATGATCCTTTCGATTTCATTCGCATAGCTTAATGAAGTCAATATAAGGTCCTCAGAGTTAAACAATGCTTGCTTGTCTTGATCTTTATGCTTGAAGACAAGTCTATTTCTCTCGATAGTCCAGTTATATCCAGCTTTCTAGTTTTTTTTAAAAAAAATAAAAAAAATAGCACAATGCTTTAAATTTATCTTCCCTATCTTTGTTACTTCTCTGCGTGGTTCTTATGCCTTGACGAACTCTTTGAGCTTATCTTCAGTGTCTAGACTAAACACCTTTTATGCTTCCCCTAGTGACAAGCTGTCATATGCAGTCTCTGCTGATTTAGCAATTTCTACTCTAATCGTCTCAAAGATCCTATCTAAGAAGAGATTAAAGTAAACGGAGGGTGATTTATTTTTCGATCGGAGAGCTTCTGCGTAATTTCCAATTGCGAGTTGTTTCTCGAGTTATGTCACAAACTTTATGTATGGACTAGTTTACACCTCATTGAGGGTGAGTAATTCAAGCTAGCAATAGTATTCCTTCGCTCTAAAATAAGAAAAAAGTAATACAAAAGTAAATTCAGGGTTTACTTTAGAATAATAAGAAAACAATATATGAATTTGGCTTTGATTTGCTCTTTATTTTACCTGTTGAATGATAGCAAGTAGAGGAGATGAAGAGCAATGATTTAGCTGCGATCTTGAGATGCAGGTAAGGAAGATGAGCTCTCATCATAGTAAACTTGAAGGTAATTAATAGCAGATTCAAAAACTGAAATGTTCTTAGATTGGATGCTGTAGAGAATGCAAAGCTCATGGAGTCGTCTGGATGCAAGCAGCTCATCTTTGAATTAGCTAACTTATGCGGTACCAGTACTGTTGCAGGGAAGCACGAAGATTATGCGCTAGAGTAGAAAAGGAAATACACATATTTTACACAATGTATCATCAAAATCATCTTCTTGTAATTACCTTCAGTTACGAAATAAGCTCATTGATTCTTTGTACGTGGCTTGCTCCAGCAGCAATGAGGGACTCTAACTCAGTGAGGAGTGGGGTAGCTTGTGCGAGTGACATACTTTTATGATTTATTCTTGTTTCTTATTAGTTCTTTTTTTTGTCTTGTTGTCTGTTTGCAACTTGCCCTTAAAACTCTTTTCTAATAACACTCAATAATTTGCTTTTTTTTATTTAGATTTGTAATTTTTTAAAATCTTCCTTTTGCAAGACAGTTTGAAAGATCAGAGAGACTTGATTCTACTCTTAAGAGAAAGGATAGGCTCAGAAAAATCAAGCAACATCACATCCCCCAATTTAAAAGATGATATTCACAACAAAAAAGAATGAATGCCTGATCAAATGAAGATTTAGACGAGCACACACACACACATGCAGTCACATGAACAGGCAAATGCACAAAGATAAATGAATAACTCTTTAAAAACAATCTAAAATAACAGAAATATCATGCTATTATTATTCTCCTCCAATTTTCATTTGTGAAGGTTTATTCACTTTTCTTTTTGATCGAAGTACACCCATGAGAAGCCTTCCATTAGACCTTCAAGCTGTGGTTATGCAATCCAAAATAACAAAAGCATGGATAAATCAAAACACAAGTATGAGTTTTCAAAATAAACTGGCATTTTTTCAATTGTTTTCTAAAAAAAAAGCATAAATGCTCTCTAATCATTTAAACTTATTTCTACTTAAGAACAATTATTTTTATCTGCACCACTATTTGAGCTTGCTTTTGATTGTTTCTGCTTTTCCCAAATGAAAGAGTTGTATGTATAAATAATCAGCTTTTTCTGTTATAGTTGTATTTCACTATTTACCTCTTCTTCGATTTCTTCTTCAGAGTATCCTGATTTCTTGACGGAGTTCCAGAATTCCATCCATTCATCTTCAGTGATTGTTCCACTATTATCGACATCTACTGCTTTGAAAAGTGCATCTGTATTGACTTTCGCGAAGTTAGATTTCCTAAGACAATCAAGCAATGAGCAATGAGCCAAACAACATATGAAGCTCTTTTATAATATTCGTTTCCTCCTTTGAGCAATGAACTTACCAGAATTTGAGTGTCTCTTGCTTATCGATTGACCTTGATCCATCGGTATCCATCCTCTTGAACACATTCATTATTTTGCTCGTTAATTAAGGAGTAAGCTGTTTTCAATAGGTACAAAAGTAGAACATCAAAAATGGCCCGATAAGAGATTATGTTGTTATGTGGTACACTATTTGAAGCACTGTTTCCCATCTGGATTTCAAAGTTAGAAAATGAAGCTAAAAGAAGTGTTCTTGGGAGCTAAAAAAGTTATTACTTATTGAATTTGATTTTATCTACAAACCAAGCAAATCGAAGAATAAACTCTGGGTATGTTCCTTTTTTATTTTTGTTTTTTTTAATTTCTAGTTCTGAGCGTTTCTACCCTCAAAAATGTGTTCACACGAGAGGGTAAAACTTTGGTAGAAACCTTTTGTGAAGTTGACTTTTAGGGAGGGGTATTGCTTGTAAAAAAAAGAAATATGAAATGAAAACCCAATTTATGATAATACCATTCAATGATTGATTATTTGCAGAACAAAATAGGTTTTATTCTTTTATCGTTTGTTGTTTGTGACAATTAACCCCAAGGATATTTTTTAGAGAAAAAACTAATGACACTAAATTTTAAAAAAAAGAGATTGAACTGGATAAATCAATGTAAAATAAAAATTTATTTTTCTGGGTAATTCTTGGGATCATTTATTAGATTTAACTTTTTTGAGATGGATTTGAAAGAAATAGCAAGGATTTGACTAGCGCTAAATAGAAGATGAAGAATAAGGGGGTGAAATAAATTTAGAGCAAAAAGAAAGAGATGTAATGTTAATAGTGAAAGAGTAGGAATCTAACAAAAAATAAAAAGAAATCTAAAAAAATCACTAAGGTAAAGGAAAGTTCTGCTGAAAAGGCAAAGGTTAGAGCAGAAGGCAAAGAAGATATTGAAAAAGAAAAGATATTAAAAAAATAACAATATGGCAGATAAGTTGAGCCGTATGTACGGCACGGAAGAGGACAAAGTGAATTGCCCTTTTTACTTTAAAATTGGAGCATGCAGGTATGAAAGCAAGTGCTTGAGGATTCACAATAGGCCGTCGGAAAGCTAGACTGTGCTCATTAAGCATATGTATTAAAACTCACCGACAGAGCTGGCCTTAGCACAGGGCAACAGAGTCAGTGAGGAAGATGCCAAGAAAGCATTAGATAGATATGAAGAGTTCTACGAGGAAGTGTTCTTGGAGCTCGCGAACTACGGAGAAGTCGACGATTTGATTATCTGCGATAACATCGGAGATCACTTGAAAGGTAACGTCTATGTGAAGTACATTCGCGAAAGTGATGCGCTGAAGTGCGTGATGGCACTTAAGAACCGCTACTACGATAAAGTCCAACTGATGCCAGAGTTCTCCCCAGTGACTGATTTCTCGAACGCGAAGTGCAAGCAGTACATCGATGGACAATGCAAGCGAAGCGGATACTGCAATTACATCCACTCCAAGCCGATTGGCAGACAGTTTAGGCGTTCACTCTTTAGACAGATGTACGATGAGCACCCTGAATATAAGAATCGTAGTCGCTCTAGGTCTGATCACAGAGATAAAAATGGAGACGATGACAAGCGAAAGAGAAGAAACAGTCACGATAATGGGAGACATGCTGAGAAGGAATCGAAGAAGAAGCACTCCAGCCGATCGAGATCGCAGAAAAAACACAAGAAAGACAAAGACAAAAAGAAGAAGAGAAACAACTCCAAATCCAAATCCAAGTCCAAGTCTAAAAGTCCTTCCTGGAGAAACGACTCCGCAGAGCGTAGAGCACAAATAGCCAAATGGGGAGAAGAAGATGAAGAAACAGATGATAAATAGAACAACCAAAGTGAGCAGCAACAACAAAATTAATAATAATCAGCCGAGAATCCAACTCAGGAAAGCAAGGAACAAACAGATCTACTTTCTCAACTCGGCTAGCCTTTCAATAGTTGATTCTATAAATTTGTGTCTATTATTTCAAAAAATTTATCCCATATTCTTCTTTCTTTCCTTATTATTATGTTAGGTTTTTAAAATCTTTTCTCTCCCAACACGAAATTCAATTTCAAAAATTACACAAGTAGTTTCTCATTGTAAGATAAAGTGGCTTTTGTAATAATTTTTACAACAATTATTGAAAGCATATTAAAATGAAGCATACACTTTTTTTGAAATTCGATAAGTATTAGAAATCATAATCGCTTTTTGTAAAACTTTATTATTTATTGGGGAGGATCTAAGTAAATAAGAGATTACCAAGACAAAAAAAAATAAAGCAATACAATAGGTTTGGTGATAGATTGAGATATGAGTTTGAGTGTTTAAAGAGACTATTATATTTATGGATAGAAAGAAGATTTATAATAATTTAAGCAATTTTATAATCTAATTATTTAAATTCTAGAACATTATTAGAAAAATAAATTATTTAAGAAATAAATTAATGATATTTTTTTTTGATAAATGCAGTCTAGATACAGAGTATGCTCAAGTGATGAAAAGAGAGAAAAGGATATTGCATATCGTGAGAGAGGGAAAGAGAGAGAATAATCAATTGGGTATTGGGAGAAATTTAATGTAAATATTAAGGAAGAGAGAGATATTAAGATGATAGATGATAGACTAGGAAACAATAAAAAATTAAGGAAAAGGAGGGGAGATTATCATAATGATAGATTGACCCTTTGAAATAAAATAAATTGAGAAAATATATCAAGTTAGTATCTATCAAAGCAAACAAATATGCCTCTCAAGGAAGGAAAAGCAAGACTTTGGTTTGGAACCAAAGCTGAAGCAGTAGGGATATTCAAATAGATTTTCAAAATTGAATGTTTCTTTGCTATTTGATAAAATGTACTATGAATCCTTGTTGTTGTTGTTGCTTTGAAGGATGCTTATGATGACAAAATGATTGCGAACATTGAGTTGAAGTCTCAGGATTTCGATGATGAGAATTTCTCACCTGTCTTCAACAGAAAAACTCAAGAATATTTCCTTGAACCTTCAGAGAAATTCAAGAGCGATCACGCAAAAGTAAGGACATAAAGAGGGTTAGGCATTGCTGATATGATCAAATGCAATCTTTTTTAGATTGATATTAATGGATTTTCTGCATCGTTAGCTTCTTAGACCACTCTAGTCTGTCAACTTCTAATAAGCCGTTGATAAGTACATCCTGATGACTCCCAATCACACTTTCTACAGAAACTGGACTTTCGAGAAGTTCATTGGTGGATTCGGTCTCTCCTACCTCCTCCTCAGAGAAGTATGCCATTTTAAAACAATATTTTGCAAATGCTAGAAAGGAATTGATGGCGATTCAAAACACTATCATTTTGATGCCATTTCTTGAAAAAATAATTAACAAAAAATAATTCAAAACATTTGAACTAGTTTTTATGATATCATTTAATTTTAATGACAAAACTTGTAAACTAGATTTGTTTAATGATTTTAGCTTCCATTGAGAAACTTCTATGCAAGAGTCTTTGTGATGTATGTGTTCACAGCTAAATTGCTCGATCATCTCGGCAATCCCTTCCCCTTCAGTGGAAAGGGAAGCATCATCGGAGCAGCCGATAGATGGCATCAGTATGGCTTAGAAGTTTAATAGAATTGGCTCTTTGCATTCTTTCATTATTTCTTCTCCTCTATCTAATTCATAACCTGAGTTGCTTTTTGTATTGAATAGTTGGGAAGTTCGTTGCTACGACAACGTGATGAAGGCCTTGAGATACATTAGAATCCCTACTGTTCAAAATCAGTACTACATTATTCCTTTCTTTTAAATTTCTTCACATATATTTTATTATTAACTTCTTCCTTGTTTCCCTCCTTTCCTTCTTTAGAGTCCCCGAGGCCACTAAATGGTACGGCAGACAACCAGGCCACATGCTCAGAGCAGACTGCTACTGGGCTCCCAATCTCATCTCTCAGAGATTCGCTCATCACAAGCAAGCCCCATGGGTAAGCAAACAACTCAATTAACAAAATAACCCTTCCAAAACAACAATTCTAACTTTTCTTCCTAGGACGGCACTCAAAACATGCCCATCTTCAGACTAGCAGATCCCAAGCACAAGGACTCCTTCATGGTTCAGTTTAGGTGAAAAGAATCTTTTCCTTTTTTCTTCATAAGAACTAAGAAATTACAATAAAGAAGAAAAAAATTCCGTTAATTGTTTCCATTTATCTTCTTTATTTGTGTTATTTCAAAAACCCATAACCCATCGATTCCTAATCCATTCGATTTAATTTATTTTTAGTTTTTTTCACATTTCAATCAATACAAGTTAGTTATTTTTTGTATTTTCTCCCAAAACCTAAATCTCTCATAACCCACACAAAAAGAATCTTACAATTAAATTGCAGATATCTTTTAGAATCTGGCAATCAAACTTGGATCCTCGAATTCTTAACATAGTTTATTTTTTGAAATACTCCTAATGTTTGTGTATTTGGGGAGTTCAAACCAAAAAAACAATACAGTTAGTTGGATTTCACCTAATTAGAAAAACCTAACAAACTAACCCACGCAAACAATACCTAAGCCAAGGAGAAATAATGTTCTGCTTATTTTTCAAACATCCAAATTAATACAATTAACTCGTAACAGCTTAAACATAACTTCTTTCATTTTTCCAAAAACCTTAAATTCTAACTAAAATTTTTTTTCTTCAGATTATTCTTAATGCAGTCATCATTTTTCATTTCATAAAAATTCCTGCGAACTGTAAACAATTCCTTTGCTATTTTCTCAATGATCACATTTATCCAGCATAACACAAAATGAATAAAATAGAATTTGATATTACAAATGGCTCCTATTTGATGTAGTTTTCTAATTATTTATGAGAATACATAATACCTTTGCCATTATTGAAATATGTTGGAAGAAAAAAAATATTTGCTTAAATTGCCATATTACATACAATTTATGTCAATCATTCAGCTATTTCTGAGGATTTCCCAAATAATGCAAAAAAAACAAATATTATAAAATGTATCCATTTTTTTAGATTAGTAACAGCAAAGCCATCGTCAACACCAAAACAAAGAACTAAACGAACCAAACAATTAACCAAATCCTCAAGACATTTTTCATCCATGAACATCTCAGAGCCTTTCAAGTTAGACAAAAAGAAATCGATGTATTAATCGATTGACTGTTCTTTCTAATCAAATCACATTTGATTTTTTTCATTCTCTAAACCTCAGATACTGTCTCAAAACAATCAATCCATCTATTACCTTATGTGGCTTTCTCATAATTTACTGACCTGGAAAAAAAGCTCAAATTTCCCTCCCCAGAAACAAGAAAACAAGGGGATGCTTGTTTTTTAGTAATTCCGATTATTCTTGGTAAATTGGGATAATCAAGGAAGAATGAAATTAATCCCCCCAGTAGCAGCTTGTTCCTTGATAATAAACAAGAATCAAACCAAATGCATGTTTTTATCAATTGCTCACTTAACTTTCTTGCAAACTTAAAAGAATTTATAAGAAGACCGAGATTTCTTAGAGTTATTAAATTGAATGTTTACTTATTGTTTAAAATAACTATTGAATAAGGTTAGTTTTATATTAATGCCTTTTTATGCTTATGAAAATCTTTTAGAGGAAAATCAATAAAGTTCAATCAAGTCCATGAAAATTTAAAGTTTTGTAATAAGTCAAGAATATCTATTTTTCTTCTTTAAGTTTTCAAACAATTTAAATAAAAAAGATAATTTACTGATCATATATTTTAAATCAATGATGACCATGATGACCTTGATAACGTCCATGACTTTGATAATGCCCATTATGATGGTATTGCCCTTGATGACTAAAACTGTGATGTAATCCATGATGAATGCCATGCTGGTAATAATCTTGAAAATGAGTGAACATTTCTGGAGGTTTATTGTAAGGGATAGTTTAGAAAAGAGGATATCCTTGGTTAGGAGGGTAATCTTGATAAAGAGGATAACCGTGTTGAGGGGGAGAACATCCTTGTTAGGGAAACTGGAGTTAGTTAGGTGGTACTATTCCTGGTTAGAAAAATGGAGAATTTGGAGGAAGGGGAGGGTACTAATATGGATAGGGTGGATTCATATTTACAATATTATTTGCTTTTAAGGAATTAGAATGATGGTTTATTTTATTTTTGTTTGGAAATTTAATTTATGTTTTTGATTCAGATAAAAAAAGAAGAAAGCCTTGATTAATACAAATAACAATAATTACCTTGAATAATTATTTAATAACTCTTTGATTTTAACTTTTAATGATTTTATTTTGCAATTTAGTTTAAAAACTAGCAACAACAATATTAAAATGAAATCAATGTAAATATCAATTGTGGTGTCCACAAGACTTTTTAGTATCAGTGCACAGATTTTGATCATTTCCAGACGAACATTTGCAAGGAGGTAGAGGTTGTCTCTCAGGAGGCGATGGAGGGAAAATTTTGGCAAAGCATTCCCAGTTTTATGGAACATTGCTACATGTATAATTACGTTGAATGCATGTTGAATTTTTATCACATATAGGAGTTTTCGATTAACAAGTTACAGTGGGTTTTTGGCAGTAGCTCGACATAATGTTTGTTTATTTTATTTTTGATATTTATTTATTATTTATTAATTTAATTATTGAGTTTGAAAAGTTACCCTCATTTATTGTTAAACTCATGATAGACATTGTTATCCTAATGAAGGAATTTAAATAATTTTCACTTTGTAAAACATCCTAATGATTTTGATAATGTTTAATTATTGTTTTCTATCACATTTAACGAATTCAAATTATCATTTAAGAAAAAATAAAATTATTTCAAAGGACATCTTCCTTTCAATCCCATCTTCATGAAGAACAGCAGGATTTCTTTGGGCAGCAAGGCTTTGGAGGGCAACACACAGGAGGTGGGTAACATATTATTTTTGGAGGGCAAATTATTATTTTAGGCGGGCAATACTTTATTTTTGGTGGACAGCATGGCTTTGGGCAGCATGAACGTGTTTGACAACTACCACACATATTCGTTGTTTGGATTGAATTCAGATATTTGTTGCTAATTACTTATTGTTATTAGAATAATATTTAAAATAAATCTAATCATCCGCTTTTTATTTCGCTCGTCAAAAAGGAATCTATTTTAAATTATAAAAGTTGAATGAAGTCTTTTTATTTAAATAATCAACATACAATGTACCTTTTATTATTAACCTTTATTGATATTATATTGGGAAATAATTTTCAATGATTGAATCTTAGAAAAGATTCATTTTAAAAGTGGGACTATAAAATAAATGATTCATTATTTATTAATGCTTTCAAAAAATAGGAAAGTGAAAAAGAATTTTATTCAATCTTAAAGTATAATAATTAGGTTTAACACAGTTGATTACATAAGTAGCAATCCAATCTTCAATTTATGATTATCTTTTGATATGAAGTTACAATTCAGCAAGTTTGCATTTATATTTTGAATAATATGAATCTCTTGCTTGATGAATGGGTTGTCTGGATTATTTGTCTTAAATTCCTCTTTCCTCAATGAACCAAATCTCAAAAATGATTGTTTTTCGTTCCCAAAACACTCAACTTCTCTCTTTTAGAAGCATTTATTTTCCTGATGGTTGATTTTTATGAATTTCTAGCTCGCTGAACTGAATTGCGATCAGCCAGCTAAAGAATCATGATTTACAAGTCATTAAGCTTCATAAAAAAGTAAAAGAAGAAATGTTCAGTTCTCCTTTTGAGATTATTAAGTTATGAATAAGTATTTGATGCACTTATTTTCGAGTTTCAAGAAATCCAACTGTGATTGACATTAGTGGTAAATCTAATCTTTATCAAGGAAAAATTGGAATCTTATTTCCTTTGCTTATTTTACAAAAGTGAGTCTTATCTTTAGTTGAGTTCAAAAACCTCAAATAGGATATCCAATTTTGATTTTCTTGACATGATTTTTCGTTTGTTTCTTCTATATTATTTTAAAACACGAAGAAACAATAAATAAGATCATATTTCATTTAATTTCTAGCTAGTCAAACTCTCTCTCTCTCTTACTTGTCCAATCTAAAGTGGCTTTTACTGATTTCATTTAAAATCTCAAGCAATTTTATTTTAAGGGTCAGATTTATAGAAATCCAAATAGATATTCATCTATCCTTCAATCACCTCCTCAACCAAATTTGAAATTGGAGATTATGAGTTATTTTCATATGGTTGTTTCTCTCTTTCTCCTCCTACAGTTTCTGTTCCTTGTTGTGTTGCTGTCACAGTTCTTTCTTGTATGCTAGCTTTCTTTACTTTGTAGAGCATCTGACTAGTGCTGCTTTTGGTTTTTTCAAAAATTCTTAAGAATTATTATTCCTCTTATCCTCATGATCATAAAAGATGTGATAGAATTCATCCAGCATTCTTATTTGAAAATTCAGAATTAAATCAGTAAGTGATTTTGAGAATTTATTCATAGCAAAAGGAATTCCTTAAAATGTTTTTAACAAAAACCAACTGAGATATCCTTTTTGCCAAGTAATCAAACTAACACTTGCCTATTCTCATTAGAATAAATTATTTGCTAAATAACTTCATCACCACATCTTTTTTATCATTAAATAATTATTAACCAACTGCCTATTTATCTGTTAAGAGCTTGACTTCTTAAATTTTCATGATCTTTTATGCTTTTTCAATACACCTTTATTAGGATCTTAAAACCAAGATTCTCATGAAATTTTTATAGAATTTTTCTTAAAAGCAATGAGATTCTTCACGAAGCAGTGCCAACTGGCAGCTTGCTGCGGATTTCCCTCAAGTTTATTATTTTTTAGAACACTTTTAAAAGAAACTGATTTTCATTCCATTACTATATCTCTTAAGAATGGCTTTTTTTCTTGTTCATCTAGAAGCCAATTAGCATATTTCAGCTGCAGCATCTTTCATTTTAAACATAAATTTTGGAATGAAGGATGATAGGTTTTTGCTATTGATAGTGTTGTTGTTGAGTTTTATTTTGATAAGAAAAAAGTAGCCAAATTTTGATTTCCCTTTAAAGAATTCTAAAATAATACAAGAAGATGAAAACTGTAAAGAGAGTATTTCAAAGTCCATTAGCAAATGCATAAAAACATTGTATTCTGTCGAAATAACAGATTAATCCCATTATTAATCTTCTCATGATTGGGGAATGATAATAAACCCAAATAAAAAATGAATAAATCTTTCTATCTTTTTAAAAAACCCCGAGAAATCTGACCATCTCAATGACTCAATGATTTAATAAATCCATATTTTTAAACATTTTCAACCAGATACAACAAAAAAATCAACTACATAGAATATTCAAAAAATCCTCATGAAACAAACAGTCACAGAAAGAGGGAAATATCACTGAGGATTATTATTAGTCCAAAAGGTTTGATAGTTCTATCTATGACCCCGAACATAAGTCGTCTTTTAAGCCCATGAGCCTCCATTACTTCCTGTTTTACCACCAACACTATGATGTATCGTCTAAGGCCTTAAGTCTCCTATGAACTTTGTGTGATCACCAGCATTATGAGTCTTCTGATAAGGCTATGAGCCTCCTCCATTCACTCCAGAAATAGGAGTGATCTTATAAGGCTTTTTCCCAACATAATTTCCTCCAGGACCATAATTGCAGGACATAAGCCATCCCAATAATTGCCTCCCAAATAGCTTTGGACAAGCTTCAATAGCACAACCAATACTTGTTGAATCCTCTCATACCATCTATGTATAATGCCCACATTATTTCCCTGGAGTGCAACTGTTCGAAGCATAATCGTAGTCCTCCTTCTCATCAAACCACATTTTCAGGCCCTCCTTGGCAATTGCAAGAGGGAGCATGTTCTCCAAAGTATACGTTGAACTAGCTTTACAAGCTAGATTTTCACCCAAATAGTCAAATTTAAACTTTTTAAATTTTTTTCTCGATTCTTTTGACGAATGTATCATTTGACATTTTTAAACAGTGTTCTGCGCGAAATCTGCCAAATTCTAGTCCCATTTCAAGTCAGGTATGTCTTTATGCACAGATTTCCTGTAAGCATTGTGGACTCTCAAAAATTCAATAATGAATTTAGCTTGATTCCCGTCCTTAATGGCTCGAGCTTAGACTGCATTGACAGATAATAGGACAGCTGCAATCAGATACATTATTTTGTTAATCATCTTTTTTTATTATTGAATATTGTGTGCTTTATCAGCAATTGCATTACTGGTTTATTATTTATTCCTCAATCCCCTCCCTCTGACCCATCAATATTTAATAGGCAATATCAAAATAAAATAGAATATTGTTTTCGATCTGCTAAGCTGCTTCAATATTTCAGTAAATGATTAAAGATATAAGAATTCTTTTAATTCTTTTAATCTAAACTTCATTTTTTTTTGAGATAGATGGTTTCAGCCATTTGGGAAGTGGGGTTCTTTTCTGTTGAATTAACTATTTTTTAAGGAAGCTAACAAATTTGTAATAAAGGAAAGCATTTGCAATTGATCCATTAAGCTTGTTAGGGATTAATGGCTGGGAAAAACTAAATCATATCAGTAAACTAGCAATCTATTCGAATTTTTTTATTTTTTATTTGTTTATAGATTTTGTTTGATAGCTTCTTCTTTTAAACCACTAAACTCCAAACTCAATAAATGACAAATCGACCAATGGTATTAAAAATAAATAAAAATATTATAGATCTTCACAAACATAAACCAAAATCATTAAGCTTGAAGCTAAAACTAAAAATTAATCGAATAATACAATCAAATTGAACCACAAAAATACTTGTAATCCCTTGAGGGAGAAGATTTTACCTATAGGGTTTTTTTTCTTCTAAAAATGTTCGTAAAAAATGGCATGATGATTAAAAGAAAAAACTTAGTTTTTGCTTATTTTTATGTCTGAAGTTCGCATTCATATTTATAAAGCAAAAAAAAAAATCTTTACCAAACACTGTAGCTTTAGAAGTTTACACTAAGTGTCCTTTGATCCAATTTTTCCTTTGAACTAAGAAGGAAATTAATTTGTTACTTTTACTTATTGGGGATCTAATCGTTTTCAAACTTTGTAACTTATTTAGAAATCAATAAACATTCCAGTTGTTTCGCGTTTTATTTAAAACCAAAGATTCAGAGTAAAAAATCACCAAGGAAATCCCCAAATCAGATCATCCCCTTCAAATAGTAAATCCCTTAATTAAAAGAATCTCTTTTGTCTTCTTTTTGAAATTCGCAAAAGAAAAAAACTAAAAATAAAAAATTCTTCTACTTCATTTAATAAATCTTACAAACACACCATCCTCTTGTATCTTTGCTTATTGCTAGGTACTTACAGTCAGCATTATTACCTCTGGAAATAGACCACCCTTTCAATAACTCCCTCCCTTTTTCTCTTATTTCATAAACTTTTATGGAATGTTTAGGTTTTTTCAAAAAAAGCTGTTTGCTAAAAGATACAGACACACATATTTGTCAAAGAACTACCATAAAAAGCAGCATCATGATGCAGAATGACACAGAGAGAATGAAAACTCCCTGAGTCTTCTGATCAGCCCTTTTAGCTAAAAAGTTCACTCCATGACCATTGTTCTAAGAGATCAAATAAGGTTATTCGCCTTCATAGTTTCCACCAGGACCATAATTGCAAGACATAATCCATCCCCAATTCATCCCAAATAGATTTTGACAACCTTCAATAGCGCAACCAATGCTTGTTGATGTCTTCCATATCATCTATGTGTAGTGTCCACATTATTTCCCTGGCGAACACGAATTTGATGCGTAATCATAGTCTTCCTACTCTTGGAACCATTATTACATGCCTTACTTTGCTATTGGCAAGCGGGACATGTTCTTTTTCGTATATTACGAGCTTGCTCCTGAAGCTAGATTTTCCCCGACATAGTCAAACCCTGCTAAGTTTGATCTCGAAGAATGTGAAGTATGTGACATTACACATTTTTTCACAGTTTTCTTAGCGAACGCTTCTAAGTTCTCATCCCATTTTAAATCAGGTATGTTTTTGTTCACAGATTTTCTGTAAGCATTATGGACACTCAAGAATTCAGATATGAATGCAGACTGATCACCATCTTTAAGGAGAAAAGCTTGAACTGTGCTGACAGCAAGGAGAACTGCAGCAATCAGATAAATCGTTCTGTTTATCATTATTTTATCAAGTGTTGAATTAATTACTGATTTTATTTTAATTTATTTTATTTCAGTTTTCAATTTTCCCCCTCCGCCATTTAACAGCCCTTCCAAACAAAAAGAAAATTGTTACTTAATTTGATTAGCCAATATTTTTCTAGTAGTTTTAATTAATTACAATAACACTTACTCAAGAGGAAACTAAGGATAACTTTTGTGGAGTTAATTCTTAAAACAATATTTTTCTCACATTGTAAGAGAATCAGAATGCAATTTATTCGCAGAGATTGATATATTTCATTTTTATTA
>Ga0302285_10001025_pt1 | contig 15412 bp, 10 predicted proteins | sample III_Fen_E2_2_FD_200455 | JGI IMG/M metagenome (GOLD analysis project Ga0302285, IMG submission 200455) | Peat permafrost microbial communities from Stordalen Mire near Abisko, Sweden - III_Fen_E2_2 | ecosystem: Environmental > Terrestrial > Soil > Wetlands > Permafrost | place: Sweden: Abisko... | reverse complement strand
TAATGAATTATTCCACCTTTTTGAAAGCAATCAAAGTAGAAAATAATTAACATTTTCGTTTGTATTCATTATTCCCAATAATTCTGTCTTCATTTCACTTACTTCCAATCACCTTTTTCACTCAATAAATGCAAAAAATCTTTTTACAAATGATCTTGATGGATTAATATACTAGCTAGATCACTCCAATAGACAGGATTATTTTTGGCGCCCATGAGAATGTCCGAAAGCAGATCATTAAAAAAGTAATAAACACAGTATTCCATAGCAGCCATTCGGATACAAATGAAATTTTAGTAACTTTAGCTTTTTCATTTTGCGAATCACTTGTTAATCCTTTCGTTCCCCAAGTTAAATCGTCAATGTTGCAGAATGCAAATGCCATCATCATATGATTATACACTGGGGAATACAGAAAATAACTCAAAGAAGATCGAATTATGTCCCATACTAAAGAAGGTTGCAGGATATGCACTAATATCGACACAGCCATCCCTCCGTAGTTGAGTGCTAGTGTGACTGATAGGAAGTAAATTTCAAATGAAGAAAGATTTTCTATACCGAATTTCGCTCCTATTTGTTCGTCTGCTAGATTCAGCACTGCTACTGAGACCATCAGGAATATGATTAAGTTATTCTGTTCCAGAAGGGAAATTAACAAAAAGAAATTCATTTTAGCTGGATTGAAATTTAAAAAAATAACTTAAAAAAAGGTTACTATTAAAGATGTAGAAGCAGCTAGAATCTTGAAGACTTTATTTTAAAACTATTAACTGGACTGTGCATTCAAAAACAACAACATAAGCATAACTCATTCGATTAGCAGCATAATTATAGCAGTTTTAAGAATAATATTTTTGAAAAATTTACAATATTTTATAAACGGTCAACTTCTTTTCTGCCAATTTCTTGCATAATTATGTTGTGCTGCTTCTTAGACCCAAGACGGTCTATTCTCTACTAATCGAGTTGAGAGATAGTGATGTGTTTTGGTTTGAATAGCAATGAAGCCAGAAGAGTTAATAGAAAAATAAGAATAAAAATAGCTGGGATCAGATCCATCAGAGAAAACCAGACCCTAGTTGTTTTCAAGCAAAAAAAGATTATCAGCCAAATTGAAATCGCTTAAAACTGTTAATATCTGGCTATTTTTGTTTTTCATTACAGTGGCTAAGTGGAAGAATGATGCTTTAAAAAGCATTCTGATTCAAAAACTTTTAAGTTCTCTGGACAAATGTTTGTTGGGGCTTGCGCCATTACTTTGCTATCGTTGTAATTTGGATCTTTGAGTTCGTCTTGGCTGGATGTTTTCAGGTATTTGAGGGTTTTTATTGGTGCTTAGAATTAACTGCAGCAAGTAAGCGAGAGAAACAAGTAAAATCCGGGGATAAAGTATGTATTAAATTTTCCAATTTATGCAAAAATCATGCTGAGTCTTAACCTGATATTTTGCATAAACCAGCTGTGTGCGCTCTACTATACTTTATACTTGTAATTTTCGAGCACATAATCGAGTGCAAACCAGGAACTATTTATCCATCTTCTTCGTTGATTTAGAAATTCTTCTAATGTATCCACAGGATCAGTGTATGCCATTGCTTCAGGAATGTATTTCAATCTAGTTTTTGGCATAAAAATAACTTAATCCTCAAGAAGATTGACTTTAAAGCACAAATAGAAAAAAAGAAAGCATTCTCACTCAAAATATGTTTTTTTTTTTACCTGTATTGTTATTAGACTTGACAAAAGATACCTAAACACAGAATTCGATCTTCTGCTAAAAACATATTCAACTCTTTGACATTGTTTTTCATCAGCGACGGGTTTAGAATAGATTTCAGATACATCTTCTCAATGATATTCTCCTTATTTTCTTTACTGATATTGAGTGCCTTGTACCTGGTTTAGCAAATTTTTCATAAAACAAATTCTCCTTTTTTTTTTATTTAAAAAATCTTCTCACCTGTATGAAGACCAAGCCCCTGGAAGCACGTGCAGAAAGCCAGTAAGTGACTCAAAGTTTTTATCAATCATATGCGCGATAGTGTACTCGAATACTTAAGCTTTAGGCAGTGATATATTATTCAAGTAGGATTAGAGGAACCAAGCAAAGAAAGAGAGTAATTTCTTGACTAATTTAGATAGTAACTTATAAATGAACCTCAGGAAGATAATCAGAATATACGCTACATTCATGAATAGATAAAGGCAGATTTTATATGTTTTTTTGTGTTTCTTGATTTATTCCATATCGTTTGTTTCGTTTTCAATGTTTACAGAAGGAATAATCGACTATCTAGGTAATTTCATAAGATTATTTGTGGCAGTGAAGTTGCCCTGTTTGATATTTGTGGTGTCTTTCTTGTCAACCCAGCTGTGTGTATTTTATTATTATATTTGAATCACTTCAGATCTGATCTTTGAAATCTCGGTTTCACTAAGCTATTAGTCACCGAAATCAGGTTATTTCAAGCCCATAAAACCACAAACTCCGCCAATATTTGAGTCTCCCTAGAACGCCATGTACATCTTAATTAGTCCTATTTCTTCAGGCTTATTTGAAGAAAAAAAACATCAGAATCTATTATGTTCATCTTAAAATGTTTCTTACCATTGTTCCTACATCTACTAAAGCACAATATTTTGGCTGAAAATTCTTGCAAAACCCTTCGAAAAACCACAAGTGAGAAGATAATTTCTTCTGATTTACATGCTTGAACACTGAAAATGTAGTTAATTCATGATCAAGAAATTTAATTTTGTTCTGATAGAGCAACGCTGTTTTCTGAGGGATAGTGTTAGGAAGTCCATTGTTGTAGTGGAGAATATCTTCTTTTTTCTCATGCTTAAGGTAATCGATCTGCTGTTGGATAATAAATCTTCTTTTGGCTAAACAATAATCACCCTTTCTGAGGTAATCTTACTGGCTAAAAAACTCCACCATGCGTTCATTCATTTTCATTATCCCATCTTGTATGATAATAACCACAATTTAATGACTAGAAACATTGATTTTGTTAAAATGAGGTAGATTCTTAGCAATTGCTTCTAAAGTTTTCTCTAAAAATTCCCTTTACTCCCCATACATCGTCACGCATATTAGCATCTGGATCGTTTCGTTATGAAGAGTCATATTGTTGTAGTTCACTTCGAATACTTTGTTTCTTGTGTAGAGATATAGTAATCCATCGTTCTTATTGATTGTTCTCACTTTTCTTTGTTTCAAAAATAAACAAAAAAAGAATAATTTTATTTTTTTTCCAAAATCTAGAAGGTTGAAATGTTACTTCTGATAAGAATTCTCATCAAAAGGCATGTATGCCTTATGCTGGGTTATTTTTCTGGTTTCATTGTCTCTAGTTGTAAACGAAACTTCGAATTGTGGATCTATTATTGGGGTGAAGACTTAAATTGGTTATTCTTTAGTTGGTTTTCCGTTCAGAAATCTCGGAGTTAGAAATATGTCTAAAGGTTAGAAAATAGAGTTTTATTTTTGGGTGTTCCAATTAGAAGCTTGCTGAAGTTCAATGTTGTTAAAGAAAGAGTTTTTCTTGCCATTTCCTTTATTTAAAGATGAGCGATGCGATTGTGAAATGGAGTATTTTTTTTTAAACTATGTAATAGGATTCTTCGTTTGCATTGCAATTTAATTTGTGAAGCTTGATGCTTTAACTATTAATCATATTTCAAGAGATTTCAGCTGCTTTTGAATGAAATAAAAATGGATTCAGTATGATTGAGTGAAAATTGGTAAACGAACGAATTTTATGTAAAAAAGGTTTTTCTCCTTGAAACAAATAACATCAGTAAATAATAACAATACACTATTCGATTTGATTCTCGAGTGGAAATACATAAAATGATTAATGGCATTGTGTTTTTTTGAGAAAAAACCATTTCAAGAAGAAGCAGGTAATTTCCAGTTGCTGGGGATTGTGAAATCTGTGATGATTTCTCTGTGAGATGTCCAGACAGCTTTGATTGCTTCAGGAGTTCCAATGCCAGCACCACGAGGATCACCACAAGGTCCAAACCAGTGATTTTAAGGAGCACCTGTGGTTCTTGCTCTGATTCCAGTGTATGTGACTCCATTGATAGTGTTGGAAGAAACATAATTAAGGAATTTCACATCATTTGAAACTACTGCTGCAGTCAAGTGATTTTCCATTCTATCAAGTTGAGTTAAAACTGTGTTGATTTGGGAATCTTTATAATCTGTGATTATCTAGAATGGCCCAAAGAGCTCCTTGCAAACAATTTCAAAATTTTTAGAAATTGTCTCCAGTGGAACATAAATTGCAGTTGGTTCAAAAGAACCATACACAGAAGGAATTGAGTGGTTTTGAAGAGGCTTTCCACCAAAAAGAAGTTTTGTGCCTGGGAGAGCGAGGATACTGTCGATGTGTTTCTGGATGTGAATGTTATCCCAAGTGAGAACAGGCCCAACAGTTAAATCTGATAATTTTCTTCTTGCAGCAAGAGATTTAATCTTTTCAATGATTCCAGCTTTCATCCAATTTTCATGGACGAACATAATACTTTAAGCAGAACATTTTTATCCAGAAGCTGCATAGGCATCTTGGTCACATTGCCATGCAACATATTCAATATCACTGACATCAGGTCCTAGAATTTTCCAATCGAATCCAGCATCTTCAATTTTGACCTTGCCGTGAGTGAGCTTGCTGAGTCTTTCCGCCACAGTTGAAGATCCTAGAAATAGAAGAAGATTTTATTAATTATTTCAATGATCGAAAAAAACAATAAATTAAAGGTAATTTGGGTAAAGGGTGGGGGTTTTTAACATAAGATTTTAATTAAATAAATATAAAAAAAGTGTTCAAAGTTAAGCTTTGATTGGATGTGACGTCGAATAAAATTAATATGGTCTAAAAAAGACGAATAATTTGGCTATTTCTTTGTGTATTATGCAATTAAAAGACAACATTATGGGGAATAAAACTCTAAATTGAGTCACTTTTTATAAAAAATTCCTTTGTTTGTTATTTTTGCATACCTGTGAATTAGATGACTCTGAAATTAGAATCCAAAACAACTTTTTCCATTGCTTAGGGTCCTGAATGAATCATATCTATATCAGTAGCAGGCATACCACAGTCTACAGCTAGTCTGAGGAATTATTCCATAACTACTGAAACTTTAGAATCAATCTTGAGTGTAGGTCTATTTCCAGTCATTAAAGCTCCAAATAACTAAAGACAAGGTATTTCAATAGGGAAGTTGAATGGACAAATCAGAGAAACCGCTCCGTATGGCCATCTGTATCCTGATGACTATTGTCCTTGATGATCTCCTGCGACATTGAAGGATCTGCAAAGAAATCTTGGATTATCTCCAGCAAAATTCTCAAAGAATCTTCTTGTCACCACAACTTCTCCTTTAATCTGCACATCGCTTTTCGGCATAACCTGAAAGCACAAACAAAAGACAGTTGAATTATTGGAGGATTAAAATCAATTTATGCAAAATTAAATAGAATCTAATTGACTTTCTCTTTATTTTATTACTCGTTGGGTTAGTTTGCACAAGAATGCTTCGATTTCTGGTTTTTTCATCTCTTCTGCGATTTTCCCACAAACATTCCCATAAAGTTAGTATCTTTCAGGATTCTTCAGAGGATTATGTAATCCTGATTTTGGTACGGATTTCGCAGCAGCTATGAATTCATTGAGTTCTTCACCTTTAGTATCAGGTACTCTTAGGAATTTTTAACCATTCATAGGATCGATAGTAGTCGTGTATTCTTTGGTGCCTTTCCATTTACCTGATGAGAGATTTTCAAGTGTATATGGTTTTGACTCACTGAGAGAAAAAGGATCACAAGTTGCCCATCGAGGAATTGAAGAAAAATAATGACGGGATTTGGAGATTAGCTTAGTTTGCATTTTTTTTTGATTGAAGAAACAAGAAAGAGAGTTGTTGATGAAGATATTTTTTTTATTTTTATTATTATTTATCTTTTTCGATGAAGCTAAGCTGATCGAATTCACAAAATATCCCCCTTTTTTAATGTCTCAATCATTTCTTTCGTAGAGCTGATTGAAATTTATTAAATTAAGCAATTTTCTTTTTAAATCGCAAATTCTCTAGAACTTTTGATTAAGAGAGTCTAGTCTCTACACTTTATCTCAGAACAATCAGAGAGCTTGGAACATTTGTCATTATGCAGTCTTGATTTTTCAAGTTATTTTCGCTTCTGGGGGGTATTATATTTTTTTGGGACATTTTTTGAAATTGCTTTATTTTTATGAATGAATTAAAAAAGAAACAACAATTCTTAATCCTTTTCAATATTAGCCTGCCTGCCTCCTCTTGTTGATCTATTTAAATCTTCTAATAACTTAAAATATTAATAATTAACAATCAACACAAACAAAATGAAAATAAAGTAAATTCATTAATCAAATTAGAAATTTTTTTTGAAGTTTTCCATTATAAAATGAAGGCAGACATATGCAGCTTATTCGATTTAATTAAGCTTGATTTGGTTGGGAAGTTTTAAGAGCAGTTGTGAAACAAATTCAATTTTATGAATTCTCAGAGGAAGTAAAGGGAAAGCATTAGCTCTTCCCTCCCCATACCTATTTTTACCTCCCTTCCTTGTAAAACTGAAAAATTAATTTAATAATTTATATTGAATCAAAGAAGAAATTTCCCCTTCATTTCAATGAGTCACAGTTTTTTTAACTTGTTTCGTCCGTAAAGTTGAACGCAATACGAGAATCAATTTTCGATCACCTTGTGTGAGCTCAAAAATTAACCATCACTTGAAAGTGCAAACTTCAAACAAATTCTCGCGATCAACTTTTATATAAAAACGGAAATTTATCATCGACCATTGGAATAAGAATTTTTCTGATTACTGCTGATGGCGAAGTAGGTTGTCTACCAAGCCAAAAAGCAGATATGCATTGATTCAATAATGCTGTTGCATCGCTCAATGTGCCTGAACAACGTTTCAAAATGTTATTGTTGCATGTATTAACTGCCATAAAATGCCTTTAAATCTTTAGAAGTTGTTGAAAAAGAAATATTTTAAACATAAATGCAAATAAAATAAAAAAAATTCATAAATGAATTAAAAAACAAATAACACACAAAAAAACTAATACAGCAGCTGAGAAATGGATCGTGCAAGGGTTTGCTGCGATTTATTCTAGCTGCAATAAAAAAGGGAAGTTTGAGAATCCCTTTTGATTTACTTAGTGTGAAGATATAAAAATACGAAATGTGATTAACTCTTGATAAATTCAAAAAAATTTAAATTTAGTTTGATTTCTAACGGCAATCAAAAATCAATGCAAAGATTATGGTATTCTTCATGCTATTTTCTATGGTTTAGCAAGAGAAATCAAAATCAAATTCAAATACATACTTTTGTTCTAATTAAAAAATGAATGTAATTTCATAATTAATTACAAATTTATTCATTTTGTTTTCTCCCCACAATTTTCTTTTTATTGATTAATTAAAACTCTTTTTTCTTTGATTTTATCACAATTTTTATGTATTTTTCGCAAAAAAAATTTAAATTGTTCCTTGCTTGTTTGTTCATGACTTGAAATGATTATCAGGAGAGAAACCCGAGTGCAATTGCGGGTTTTTTTTGTAATGCTCAACTTTCTCAGCTGAAAGAGAAGGCAACTTTGTTCCAATCAATGATGTATTTGAGATATTATGTTTGAGCCCTTCAAGGTTGGAAAACTATGGGACATAGGTTGCTTTTGGTGTCTAGTTTAAGCTATTGTGACTTTTAGTCGGATTCAAGAGTTACATTTTCTAAAATGGCGAGGAGGACTATTCTTCTGATCTAAAAATATACAACTTTGGGATGAATTTTTTAGTCTTCGCATCTAGTGTTTTGTTCGCTGCATCTTCAAGTAGATAATTGAATTGATTCGTACTGAGAAACCTTGTCATTTATTCGCAACATCGAGGAGGATAAAACTTATTCTTCGGATTGTATTAATAAAGCAAATTCTCAAATATGAGTTTCTTGTCTTTTTGAGTAATTTTTTTATCACGGAGGACCGTATCCAGTAGGATTTGTTTTCGCTGGATTTTAAAGTCTTCTGAGTCAATGAAGTCAACATCTGCAGGACTAGCTTATAAGAATAATTTACTGAGTTCTTCATCGTATTCAGAAGCAAATCCATTTGTTAGCTAGCGTACAATTTCCAAGCTTTGCATATCATCAGCGATGCAAGGATTTTTCTGGATTAAACTCTCCTAAGCAGGGGAGTGACAGTATTCAAGGTAAACTTCATTTTGTCTATCTGTAATAGTGTTTTAGTAAGTGTCCTTGAGTGTGTCTGAGTCATCCAATTGACTTTGAGTTGTTTAGTTTTCGATTCGGAGGTTCGGCTGCTTCAAGTAGTAATTCTTGGTTGAAGGGATGCTGCTAATGTTATCAAAAATGTTGTTATTTTTTTAGGATTTTTTTTTAATAAATATTCACCAATAAATTTTACTTATTTTTGAGTTTGTCAGCTGGGATTTGAAACGAAATGAGTTTCTTATGTTCTTCTCCAGTGATGCGAAGAGTATTTTAGTTGATGGTGTTAGCATTATTAGAATCATTAGGTAATTGATTGCTGGATTGAGAGTGACTTTGTTGCAACTATTGTAAGGTTGTTTACGAAGGCGGTTAAAGTGTTTACTTTGATGGAAACACTGATAAAGTAAAATTATGATTCTCTGCGAAACTATCTTCAGTGTTCATTTTATTCCTATTAGAATTCAGTTTAAAATCATGTGTGAAGAATCGGAGGTTTCGAATATGTGTTTTAGGCTATTTTTATTTGAACAATCCGATTCGCTCAAAAGAAAGATCTTGAATCCGAAGTAAATTCCGCGTGACATAATATCGCTCGTCAGATAGATCTGCTTTCGTGAAGAACGTTCTTCTGTTCTCGTTGAAGCAAGAAAGAAGTTCTTTATTGTTAGCTTGTTAGTTTATTGAGAATAAATTGGCTGATTTGTTGCCATGGATATTTTGCAAGGAGATTTTATTATGAGAAAATACAGATTCCTTTGAGATTATGTCATTTAAACCTAATTATTTTTGATTCTTCAAAGTAGTTTGGTTGCTTATCTAAGATTTTGACTTCTAATTCACATTGTATTGATGCTCTTTGCTTCCACTAATCAAGGAAACGTTTTTAAGTAATTATTTGTTTTTGCGAGCATGTTTTTGACTACTCTTAGTTTCTTTTAATTTCAGAAATAAACCTTCGGATTGTTCTTTTCTAGCCAAGGTTTTGAACTCCTTCAGCTCACTTTCATAGTTTTTCTCATCGGTGTCTTCTCCCTCGCAGCTTTCTTCTAGTTTAAGCTGTTCCTTAGCAGTTTTATTAGCTTTTTCTTACTTATCTTATTGTTCATTTCTACTCAAAATGGTATGATACTTAGTCTATCCTTTTCCATCATTCAAACATCCTGCAGATAATCTTATTTAAATAGGACGTCTCTGCATGGATTCTACGTTAGGTGAGAAAGGAGAACAACATCCTTCAATAGAATTAATGGCGTGATTGCCTGTATTTAGTTTCATAGTAGAAACTTGTCAATAATTTAGAAGGGTTCTATGTCTGAAAATGCAATTCTAAAATAACTAATTTTTGGGAATAATTTTGTAGAAATAAAGTACAACATAGAAGGTTAGACAAAAGCAAGGAGTAGTAGCGATTCGGATTGAGGATATTAATTAATTTCCTCTTATTTGAAAGACAATTAAAATAAATTAAATTTTGTTTTTTGCAAAAATAAAACTGGAATTGTTTGTCTTCGCCAAAACAAAATGTGAATGTGCATGTTTTAATTCGGTTTGTGTGGGGTGATAACTTAATAAAACTTCTCTTCCTGATTCGATCTCTAAGGCTAAGTTTTAATGTTTTTCAAAGGACAACCAATAATAAGTTATTCGAAGAGATGATTTAACAAATAAAGATTAAAATATTATTGAATTATGCTTGAATATTTTCAAAATTATTGGTTAATAATTACTTTTTAGAAGGTTATTTCTCTAAGCAGTAGAATAGTAAGATTAAAGTGGAGATCTCATCGGCTAGGGATATCTATCACTTTAACCTGTCTCATTTTAAGCTCTCCGCTGAATTGGAGATGGAGAAGTGCTCCTTGTAGTGATCATTCTCACTGGAGTAGTAGGTCCTTGCTCGATTTCCATCTTTTTTGAGCTATTTTTGGACTTAGAGATCCATATTGAGCCATTCTTTTCTGGCCTAGGAGATACAGGAATAGTTAAAGTAGACTTTTATGTAGAGCTACTGGATCTTATCGGAGTTGTAGATACACTTTTTGCTCCGAATCCATGTCGGGGGATTTATCTCAAAGGGGATAAGCTTTGTAGCTGATGCACAGGGGTTACGCTATTGCTAATTCTGAGGTTTCTAACTTCAGACTTGGATTGGTTTTTTGAAAAAGAAACTTTTTTTGCAGTAAGCTATTTGGTAATTTCTTTTTCTTCAGTTTTATTTTATTCAATTTCCATAGAATTTTCTGATAAAGACTCCACTGAGATCTTTCTTAACGCTGATTTAGTGAACCTATTTTAGCGAGGTGGACTACTTGACGGCATTTTGGAGATTGGGCTCTTCAGCAAGTCTTCAGATACTTCAATTTATTGATAAAGTTTTTATCTTTCAAAGTGAAGAGAATGCGAGTTGTTAGTCTTTAAGCTTTTTGGATCTGGCTAAGGTTAAGGTTGAGGTGAAGGGTCTACTCTTTTTATTTCGTTATTCGGCTTTGAGGATGCTGTTGGAGTCAATGAGACAGATTTATCTAAAGGATTTTTTCTTTAAAATAATGCAGATTCTTTAACGAGTTGAAGGAATGGAGATTTGTCTCTTTTTGTGATGGTTTTTTCATCAGCCTACACTTCCAAAGCAGGTTTAGCCTGAATGTTTGAGGATTTCAAGCTAGGATTGGTGATAAGCTACTTTAAATTGATTTCTTTATGCAGAATTGGGAGTTATTATTCTTTTTGTGGAGGGCTAACTTTTTGTGTTTTCGAATGACTTTTAGATGGATCTCTTTAAGCCAATGGATTCTCTACTTCTAAATCTTTTTCTTCTTTCCTTGTAGTTTACCTTGTTTCTCTGACGAATGTAAGTGGTTTTTCAATTTATTTTTCTGTAGGATTTGATAAAATAACCACAGGTTCAGTAAAACTATTCCTAACTGGAGTTGATATTCTCTTCTAATCTCTCATTGAAGTTGGGGATCTTTTTGGGGTAGCTGATTTGCTATTCTCCCTTGCGGGTGTATTATTATTGCTATTTTTGTTTTTCCCAGCTCCAACAGGGGATACAGCACTATTTTTATGCATTGGAGAGCGTGAAAAGGGGGAAATAGTTATTGGTGAAAAAAGGGTTTTTGGTGCAATAGGCGATACTACTTTTCCATGAGATTCTTCAAATTATTAGATCAAATCGAATGCACAAGCTTGAATGTTCTCAGCTTGCTCCCAAGTGCTCTGGGATTAAGGAAACTCAACCCATTTTACAAGATATTCCACTGTACCATTGGTTATCCTCTTGTCGAGCAAATATTCAGGTTCATACATCTCTTCTTCTTCAATTTCTTCCTCCAACTCAATGTGACTTGCATTTTGTTTCTAATGGAGACTTTATGCCTTTCCAGCCTTTTAAATATCTTCCATTTTTTTACTTGATTTCGAGATAGTCTAAGATTCCCACTCATTATCGAAACGTGGATTGTGTGCTGCTGGATGAGCGAATTTCAAAGCTGCTATTCCATATTACTTTTTCTCTGATGTTTCAATATTATCCTAGAAAAGTGAATCTTAGGAATTATACTATTGAGAAAAAGGTAACACAACATTTTATGTTCTTTTCGTTGTGCTATGTTTTCCTGATTCTGCGTTCTACTGAAGAACACGTGTTTTCACTAGCTACCTGGTTGGAGTTGTCTTGCCCATAAGAAGAATAAAGCAACTAAATAAACTGAGAAGGATATCTTATTTGGTTTTACAAAACAAAAAAAAAACACAAATGAAATCTTTTTTATCTTTTTTTGGAGGAGAAAAAAAAACAAACTCCAAAATTGAATTTGATTTCGGCGCATTCGTTGACAAATTTTGCGGATTTCTGTCCGATTTGAAATTTTAAAGTTTGGGAGCGAATTCTATCTTTTGTTTTTTCCCTATTAACACTCTTAATTTAAAATATTCATATCTTTGTTTTGTTTTTTGAGTGTTTTTTTCCGGGAATGTCAAGCGGAAATAAATTATTTTCCTTGTTATTCTTAGACATTTATTTGGATTAAAAAGATTTCTAAAGTGTTTTGTGGATTTTTAATTGAAAAAATAAAGTAAATTAATATTGATTTATCTATCAGGGGAGAGGAGTCCCTTGTCTGGAGAATAATTGATTTGGTTTTTTTAATAACAACATGAAGAAGAATGAACATTATTAATTTCTTTTTGGTTTTTCAAATAGTAGCAGTAGATTTTCAAAAGATAACTACCGTGCATAAACTAATTATTTTTTGTTTTGTAATATGACAGAGTTACTATGATCAAGAAGATTGTTATTTCGAATCTCCCAGAGAATTTGAGTTTTTTTACTTTATATTGTACTTTACACGCAAAAAGAGAGAATTCTATTAGAAAAGGCTAGAGAAAAGATTTTTTTTTTGGAATTTGTAAGGAAAAAGACAAAAGTATCTTCAGTAAATAAACTAATGACTAGCTCACCTTCATCCTAACCAAGAAATGTTAATGCTTCTACTGACGGAAAGCCTTCATAATCTTCTTCAAGCACTAAACGATTCATATTGGATTTTCTTTCAGGCGGTTTAGCTGGAGCAATATCAAAGACAGTCGCTGCTCCCTTAGAGAGAATCAAATTGCTAATGCAAACGCAAAGTGAAAATGTTAGATTAAAGTTGAAATACAAAGGTGTTATGGACTGCTTTGTAAGGAGTGTGACAGAAGAAGGAGTCTTTTCATTATGGAGAGGAAATACGATTAATGTGATTAGGTAAAAATGAAGGATAAAGAGATAAAAAGATAAAATGAGAAGTAGAGAGAGAGAGATAAATGAAGATTTTAGTGCTGTCAAAATATTCAAAAGATAATTTTGCTATTTCTGGAATGCCATTCAATCAGATCCTTTACCTAAATAATAAATATATTTCTTCCATTGTTCTTATCTTTTTTGTTTTTTTCCATAGATACATCCCTACTTAAGCGCTCAACTTCTCGTTTAAGGAGAAATTTAATTCAATCTTTAACCCTTACGATCCAAAAATACACCCGAATAAATTCTTCTGGGGTTCGATTCTCGCAGGTGGAATGGCTGGTTGTGCTACCACGTTATTTGTGTATCCTCTTGATTTTGCCCGAACAAGAATTGGAGTCGATATTGGTAGAAAAAAAGAAGAAAGACAATTTAAAGGCATAGCAGATTGTGTACGACAAGTCTACAGATCTGATGGAATCAAGGGGCTTTACAATGGATTTGGAGTTAGCTTGTTCGGTATTTTCATATATCGTGGACTTTACTTTGGTATTTACGATGCCGGAAAAGCATTGTTGCTTCCAGAAAACAAAAAAGACAATCTCATCTGGAAATTCTTTTTTGCATAATTTGTTGTTATCACGAGTGAAACAATCTCGTATCCTACTGATACAGTCAAGCGTAAACTGATGATGCAGTCTGCTAGAGGGGAAAAGCTTTATTCAAATTCCCTTGATTGCAGCATGAAAATCTACAAACAAAACGGTATCAGCTCGTTTTACACAGGGAATTCTTCGAATATCCTTAGAAGTGTAGGATCATCAATATGTCTAGTTCTCTATGATGAATTCAGAAAGATTTCTCAAAAATATTGATGAATATTTTTAAGTTGTTGTTTATTTCTTATTTATTGTTATGTTGTTTCAATTTGTAAAAGAACCGATCAATAAGAAGATGCTTTGCTCTTCTTCTTAAAAAAACAAAGATATTCATTTCAATGAATTGATTTTCTCAATTTCAATGCATGAGAGGTGTGGATATAAATATTTTTAAGCAGTTTTACAACAAAAATAGGGTTAGACGTTTAAATAATGGAAGAAAATGCATTATGAGCTTGAAAATTTCTTTTTTGCTATAAACAGATCTTCAATGTTCAAATTGTATGAAAGGATAATCTCCTCACATGGTCTCAACCTTTTGATAGAATGGCTCTACTTCAGTCTTGAGGACAGCATAGACTTTTTTGAAATCTTTGCACTTGTAAGGTTCTTCAAAAAACAAACAAGCATAATTTTTTTTATGAAATGATAAATAATTATTCGAATTTTATTAATCCCATTGAATTTTGTGTTACTTCTCAGAACTGATGTTCTAATCTTGCCTGCATATCTCACTGTGTTCACTTTGTTTAATTCTAGACCATAGACTAAAAGATTTAAACAATAATATATGCTATTAATCATTGTTTAGGATAAAGAATGAGAGATAAATATATTTTACAAAAAATTGTTATGTCATATAATCACTTACGCTTAGTGAGATATTGCCTGATTTCTGGCTTAGCAAGTTTAGGATCGCACTTGAACACAACAGTGTTAGCGTCAAGGGGCTTTTCTCCTCTGTGGACTTACATTTCCCAGTTGCAGAACTTCTCGATCTTTTGTTCTTTCTTGAAATTGCTAGTTTTTTAAGCCTATGATACGTATTGAAGAATAATGGAGAAGTTTTAATAAAGGAAACGAATCATCTAATACCTAAAGACCAAGGGGGTTGAGACAGTAGTTGCGGAAGGCCTAAGGATCTTTTAGGATGTTAAGATTTTTGGGTATTCTGGTTAGGATACTCATATGAAGATGTGTCTTTTAGGTGTGTTTTTCTTGAAATTATTATTTTTCTTAATAGTTTCTGGTAATTTCGCTGATTAATGATTGAAAAAAGAGTTAAATTATTAAAGAAATCAAAGACATACATTAAAGATTGGTTTTTTAAGGAAAAGATTAAAGTAGAATTGATGGTAATTTTAGACAATTAAATGCATACATGCATCTATAAAACTTTAGAATTAGATTAATATGGTGGCATATATATCATTCAATAAATTAACCCAGCTCTTAATACTTCTTTATCACCATTGAAGCAATATTTTTTAAAAAAATTTGATTGTTTCTTTCTAAAAATGACTTTCTTAAACGAAGAAGAATGGAACCTCTTTGTGTAAGAAAAGTGATTAATAGTTAATAATTAACAAGTAATTGCAACGGTGATCATAATATTATTCTTCAATTAATGTGTATTTCATTGAATTCCTTTTATGAAACGATTAAAAATATGTAATAAAAAAGAAATATTTTTATTAATTTTTTAAAACAAGGGGTTGGGGTTGGGGTTGG
>Ga0302285_10001024_pt1 | contig 15412 bp, 15 predicted proteins | sample III_Fen_E2_2_FD_200455 | JGI IMG/M metagenome (GOLD analysis project Ga0302285, IMG submission 200455) | Peat permafrost microbial communities from Stordalen Mire near Abisko, Sweden - III_Fen_E2_2 | ecosystem: Environmental > Terrestrial > Soil > Wetlands > Permafrost | place: Sweden: Abisko... | reverse complement strand
TTAAACGAGTTAACTGAAACAACAGCCAAAATCGATAGAATTAGTAAAGGAATTGTTATTTTCTTCATATTGCTGAGATTAGTACCTTTTTAATTTTTTTTAATCTTTTTTTTTATAAAATGAATTCGATAGTGATTTTCTCAAAATCTTTCTTAATAAAAGAATTAATAAAGTTGCTAAACTTAAGGATTTAACCTAATCAGGATATCTTTTTTTTCTTTTCTGATCAGCCAATTCTTTGTACCTGTTTGGTTTTAACTGGATACTTTTATTTTGTAGATATCTCCAAAAGGAAAAAGAATAAAATTAATAATGTTTAGAACAAATAATTTTAAGATTTATTAATAAAAACATAATGTTTTGTTTAAAAGAAATACCATTTTCAAGAAGATTTTATATTATTTTTTAAAAAAAAATCTATTTCGCATAGATTAGAGGGATTTAATTGAAATTTCTAATTATTTTTTTTTTGAGGAATCAAAATTTGATTTTTTTCCAAACACAAATTAGTCCAGTCCAATCATGACTCGAATAGATTCGATTCGAATGGGAGTTTATTTTAACTTCTATTAATATGGACCTAAGTAAACTGAAGGAGGAATGAAAATAGCATTTAGTTCAATTTTTTTTTTAGTAAATACAACAAATTGAAAAAGCAGCTATATTTTGAAAAATCAAGCAAGATCTTCAAAGTCTTTTGAAAGGAATATTAGACTAGACCAATCAGTCGATCAGTTTCATAAACATCTATTCGAAACAGAAACTTTTAATAATTTCTCCTTATGAGATTGAATAATTTGTGTTTTAGAAGAAAATCAGATGATGGAGTAAAATGTGAGGAACTTTTTTGATAAATTAGAAGGGAGAATTAAAGCAAAATCAACTTCCAAGAATAAAATAATCAAACACAATTTGAAAAAGACAGACTTCTCAGGAGAAAGATGAGCGAGAACGGTAAGGATTAAAATTGTTAATTCAGAACAAGAGTGAACTCTTTAATGCTGTGTTATTCGGTAATAAAGGTGAGGGCGACCGCAAGAAGAAAATGGAGGAGCTGGAAGAGTACCAGCGGAAGTTTAGAAACTTAGAGTCAGACAGAAAAGCATATGCAGAAGAGACTGTTGCATTGATTAAAAAACAACGAGGAATTGTTGACAAACTGAAGAACGAAAACCAACAATTGAAGGATATCATTGTACACAATTTCAAAACTCAAAAGATTTATAAAAATTACAAAATAAGCATCATGATAAATCAATAATGTTTGGCATATTAAATTCCTCTTTTGAACTGTTTATCATTTTGCAAAATATGATGATCATAATGATACTTTGAAAAATAATAGTCGAAGATGAACTCCTAGAAAGTGGATCAGCAGAATACGATGTACGGAAAGCCCAGCAGTGAAAGTGTAGTTGAAGAAATGAAACAACAAATCGAGGGTGAGAAACACAGTCAATTCGAAATCGAAAAACACATCGCTGATTTTCAAAAGAAAATCTAAGAGAAGAGATCAAACATTGGTGGATACAATGCAGGTGCTGAAAACGATGGATCCCTTGCGAAGTAAATCAAGATCTTAGAAAACAGGCTTGACAAGGCAAACTAAAAATTTAATGAAGCCATCGCTGTAAACAAGACTCTCAGATAACAGATTGATTCTCTCAGACGAGAAAGAGTTATTTTTGATAATCTCTACAAGAAACTAGAGAAAGAATTACACGAAAAAAGAAAATAAATGGCTAATATTATTGAAACAGCCAATACAGCTTATGAAGAGAGAGACAGGGCGAATGATTAAATTTAGAATTTAAAGATGTTAGCGAAGAAAGAATCTGAAAACTTCGAAAAAGATCTTAGGGAGTTATCGCATATCATGGAAAAGAACAAAAAAGCACTAGATTATATTAAGCTCACAGATAAAACAAGGGATGAAAACAAGCCAAATGACTTGCTTGATTCCGATAAATTCAACAGGAACACTTCGTAGAAGTAAGAAATTATTTATTGAGTTCGGTTTGGAGTTAAATTTTCTGAAATTTGGAAGGTTTTACAAGGACAGGAATGTGAATTAAGCGATGTCTGAGAAGATTCAGAAATACGACGAAGATTTTGCGAAGATCTAAGCTGCCACCAAAGTGAACGATGTCGAGAAATTATTGAATACTTTCATCGAAAATGAAGAAAAAGTATGGATTTATTAAATTCTTAAGTTTTGATCAACAGATATGACATTCTTTTTGAATTTTTATTATTTTTTATTTAATTTCTTAGAATTTCTAGACGTTTAAGTTTGTGAATGAACTATCCAATGAAATTGAAGAACTCGAGAAATAAACAGGAGAATTGAAGGTACACTTACTTATTCAAGTTTTAAGCAAAGAAATATAATTATTTTAGGAAATTCCAGATAAAAATATTTTTTTAAAAAAAAAATTCTAAGGGCGAGCTCGATCAATACAAAGGTGGTAGTAGCACTGATTTGTAGTTCCGAAAGAGGATTAAGGAATTCGAGGAGACGATGACTAGGTCTGAAAACAAAAAGGAACAATATGAATACAAGCGCAACGACAGCTAGCGATTAATTAGCAGCTTAACGAATTGGATTGAGACACTGTTTAACACGATTGATTGTGATAAAAAAGTAGCAAAAGAATTAGCTGGATCATAGAGTGTGACTGATGGAAATATGATGGTGTTTTTAGCTTAAATTGAGAATAAAGTGAATTAGATCGTGCAAGCTTATTCAGCGATACAAGCTGAAGGAACAAATGAAAATTACAACACACTCCTAGCAAATGTTTCGAGTCTCTCAAATGCACTCATGGCAAACAAATAAAGATAAGAAGCACCTGGTAAATTAAAAAAATTCAATGGGGGGAGGGGGGAAGATTATTATTTAGTGATTAATTGAATTAGAAAGCTTAATCTTTTTTTTGAGATATTTAGTATTATTATTTCAAGTTGTTTTATTCTCAATCCATTAACACCACAATTAGATTCAGAAAGGATTTATTATTTCATTTTGAATTTATCACATTAAAATTACAATCTTTTTAATTAGACAATGATGAGTTCGAAGAAGAGGAAGGTGAAGGTGATAGGATTCTCACTTTGGATGATTTCCGCAAGAAAGCTCTTGAAAAACTAGACGATAGAAAGTAGACTCAATAATCTAAGAAATTACCCAAGGCTATCACTAATCGCAGGAAAAGATGACGAAACAAAAACTCAAAAATAATTCTTCTTCTTTTTTTTGTTCAGTTGTATTGTTTATGCATTTTCTTTCATTTAAAGGCTTACTGCAGAGGCTAAAATTTGAGGCTGAGAAAATAAAAAATAAAAATATCTTTTGTCTCCCAATAATTATTGAAATCCTGATTAGCATAAACTAGATAAGATATTCTTAGAAAACCTAATAATATTAAATAATACAATGAATTAAAGCAGGAAAATATCATGCTTACGACAGTTAATTCATTTTAAATAGTATAAAGCTTTATGCAGATAAGCTAAGCATTAAAGTTTTAAAGGAAACACTAATCTTTTTAAAAAATTATTAATAAAAGTTAAAAGTCAAATCTCAAAAATCTTCGGATAATAAAAAACTGTGAGAAGAACTAGAATGAAGGTGCGTCACTTATCTCTTAGTTCAAGTAGGATATCCTCTCCCCACCGCTATCCTTCATCATATCTGTTTACTACTTGTGAAGTTAATTATTAATACATATTTTATGATTGTAGAAAGTGAATCTTTAAAACCCCAGAAGATCTGATTAGATTTGCAGAAAATTAAATTATCAAAAACAACAAAAAACGAACTTATTTTACAGAAAAAACTAAAACAATCAAATATCCCAAAATTTGAATGGGTGCTGCATTCTCTCATAAAATGCTAGGAGTAATTGGAACTGCTGGATCTCTAGTTGCTTCTCTCTTCCTTGCAACTCCTAAAGCTGCTTATGGACTCACTGGACTTTTAGCTGCTTCGGCATGCCTTGGCACTCTATACTTGAGACAATGGTAGCAATCTAAACCGAACGAATGGCTCTTAGTCATTGAAAATGGTAAACTAGTGAAAGCAGGTATTGGTCTCAAATGTTTCGTCTGGCCTACTCAAACTGTGGTCACATTCCCTTCTGCGATTAATCGTGTTCCTTTCTCTGCTCAGAATGTGACAAAGGAAATGCAAGGTCTTGAGGTAACAGGGTTTGCTATTTGGTCCGTCAATCGTGAAGGTGATGGTCCTTTCAAATGCTACAAGTACACCCAAGGAGGTGATGCCAATTTAAACGTGTAGACAATGTGCGAGAGTATTGTGAGACATTAAATTGCAAATCACTCTCTGCAGTAGGTGCTCACAAGCAGAAATACCCTCAGAGATAGTATGAAAGATGACCTACAGAAATAGCTCAGTGGTTGGGGCATCTGGCTGGAGACTGTAGAAATCACTGAAGTTAAGATTTGCTCAAAATCTCTATTCGAAGATATGCAGGCTGAGTACAGACAAGAGACTCATCTGAAAGCGGAATAAATTCGCCTTGAAACAACCAACAAGGTCACAGAAAACGAACTTCAATCTGAATTCATTCTGAACAAGAGCAGGGTGGATACAGATACCTAACGCCTCAAGTACAATGGCGATCAACTACTCAAAAGACAATAGCAAGAAGCAGATATCTACTAAAAGAAATGCGATCTTGATATGTAGAAATTAAAGAAAGATGAAGAACTCCAGATGAGCTAGATCAACATGGAAGCAGCAGTCGAAGCTCTCAGAAAAGAGAAAGAACAGCAAGCACTGTAGGTCCGCAAGGAATTCGATCTCAAGATGTTCGCAATGGAAGTCGAAGCCAACGGAAAGATGAATCCAACTGCTCTCCAGAAGTACATCGTCGATTCCACAGAGCGCATCTACAACAAACTACCTATCAAGGAGATTTCCATCAACCAATATACAGGACCAGAAAACACTTCCAACATCTCCTCTCTTCTTCCAGGCATCGGAATGCTACAATAGCAGCATGCCTAAGCACTAAATAAAGCTAAATGATAATAAATTAAATCTAGCTTTGATTTTTGTAGGAGTTAAATGTGAGTTTACTTTCATAGATCAATAACTGCTTTCAGTATTCCATTTTATTGATAAATAATTAGCATGATTAGCACAAAGAAAACAAGAATAAAAAGAACAAATCCATTAAATATTTATTAAATTTCAAGGAAGGAAGGATAAATTCATATGAGCTGGTTAAGCGTGCAACACTTTTTAAGGCAATTTACCCAAGCTTTTTCCTCTCTTTGAAATCTAAGGGTTCTAGAACGTAAGCAACTGAGGTTTAAGGACAATATCTAATTTTTTCTGTGAGGATTGCTTCAAAGAATTACCTCTGATCGATGCGACAGAAGGTTCTTCTATGAAAGTAGATTTCTCTGAAGGAATAAAGCAACTGTTTCCTAATAGTTTTATTGGTACTGTTTCATTCTTTATCCTATGTGGTCGAATAGAATCTCTTTTTAGATGAGAAATAGCAGCTTCCACAGAACTTTGAGTGCTATGGTTCATCTCACGCATAACGATCTATGCATGATCGACTTCACTTTTTGAAGTTGTCTTTTAGGATGGACGAGACGATCTGGCAGTTAAATTAGACACACTGAGAGCCCAAGCATAGTAGTTATTCAATTATTTAGATGAATCTATTTTAAGTTTAAACGAACTATCTTCGCTGTCACGAGGGCTTCCTACTGGGCTACGCTGAGGCGGTGATTTACTAAGTGAATTTCTTGCAGAATCTACAAGCTAATCAAGTGGCAAAAATATTTGTTCTTCTTGCTGTTTTAGTTTCCTGTTAACGAGTTATTATTTGCTGGTTTAACCTTGATTGAACTCATAGTCTTGCTGATTTTATGATTGGTAAGCAAACTGAGTTGTCTTTTGTTAATATGCACATTTAGATATGTTAAAGGGCTTGATGGGGGAGAGATGCTTGATCCTGTGAGTGGAGGAAAAATCAGGGGAGTCAAGTATTGCGCAAAGTGGAGATTGCAGATTCAGCTGCTTTTTATCTTCTTTTAGCTGAATATACTTGAGTCTCTTTAACTTCACTGGAGGCAAGTCGCGCTTCTGTACGGTTGTTTAAAATAGCTAGTATGTTGGTGGTTCGTTGATTCGAAGCAACCATTGGGCATTTTCTTGCTTCAAATGGGCTAGTTTTTCGAAATCGCTTTCTTTGAAAGATGGATTCTTCTTTTTGATTGATGTCTATGAAGTTTTCTATGCACTTTTAGCTCGGTTTTCTTCTTTTTTTGGAGTTTAATAAAGCTTTTTGAGCATCTATTCATAAGCCTGGTGAACTTTAGGGGAAGCTTGGTCATTTACAAATGTAACCGAAGCAGTTTGGAGAGGAGAAGTGTTAGAATCTTCAAAGTATTGAAGGAGAGCAGAAAGATTTTTTTGTAAGAGCTATTTTTGGCTTAGCATCGCTTTCTCCAAAAGATCATTTTTCTTAGGCTGTTGACTCATGAACCTCTTTCTCGAAGCCAGAGATGAGGAGGGTGCCTTTTGCATAGCAATCCAAAATTCTATCTCTGACAGTTTTCTCTTCTTCTTCTCAAAACACTCCCCTTTCTGACCACTAATAAATCCAGTGCTAAAGGAAAACTTTTATTAATTTATTTTCTGGTTATTGTGATGAGTAGGAAGAGAAGTGGTTCTGAAACTAGAAATACTTAAATTAAAATCCCAGATGATTAACTTTTTTTAACATGCAATGAAAAAATAACCTTCTTTTCAGTTCTCTGATAAGTATTTAAAGTAAATCATGGGTAATTGTTTAAGACCGAATTGGAATAATATATTATTAAAGAAAAATAAAGCGATTTCATTTATTTTTTTCTCATCATTTCACGCTCTCTCTATAAAGATAACTTTTCTTGATCTTCAAAATTTTATTCCTCAACTTATCGTTTATTTGTTCCCAAGAGTATCTTTAATAGAAAATAATCTTCCAAATCATTTAAATCATTTGAGATCTTTGACGAATTAAGAATACTAACAAAAGAAAAAACTCTCCTTAATTAAATCTCATCAGTAATATGGATTCCATAAACAAAGATGGTGCAACAACGGAGATTTCACCTAAATCTTCATTTCAGGATATTGTAGGAAAACGGACTTTTGTTGATAAGAGCCTCTTCATTAAGGACTTCATCTTAGGCACATCTTCGCACATTATGATAAACCGTCCTGATCAGTGGGGAAAGACATTCAATTTGTCAATGGCTGAGCAGTTTCTATCTGTTTAACTAGACAGCAGAGGAGAAATTATGGAGCCTAGAGATTTCGGAGTTTTTGAAGGACTGCGGATTGTAACCAAAGATATTGTATTACTGGAAGATATTGCGTTCTTGAAAGAACATTCGCACTAGATCAAAAAGAAGCTCTCTGATAAGGAAATAGACTTATTTCCTCTTTTCAATTATTTCTACTAAGCAAGATACCCTGGCTTCTCAGAAGATCTATCTGATAACCCCTAAGCCCAATATACAGCTCTTAGCAGACTCTTGAGTGTAGTTGAAGAAGTGTTTACAATTCCAAGTGATCAGGAGAGCATGACAATACTTGGATCTTTGTCTTAGTAATTGGAAGCACTAAAATTTGACTAGACAAAGAAATATCAGTATTTTCTAGTGCGATCAACTTTCGGGCTGTGCTGCAGGTACTATAGTTAATATCCAGTTATCAACGTTTCATTTGAATCTTCTCAAGAGCAAGGATAACAACCTATTGAGCCGAAGTTGCATGTACGAACAGCTATCTCTGCCGCTTACAAAAAGCACTCTTATCTCTTGAATCTCTACGAATAATCGTAAATCTCCAACACTGAAACAATCCAAGTGAAATCATAAGCAACACTTGCTAAAACAGAATTCACAAAATATCTCCTGGGTAAGAAAGATCTTGATGAATCCCTTGTATTCTTGAGCAAGTGTCTCTTTCACCGATTCCATAGACCGTGCATTTTATTTATCGATGACTTTGATTCTCCGATTTTCGATGCATTTTTCAGTGGATAACAGCAGTGCAAAGAGATTATTTCCATGATGGATACAATTCTAAGAAACTGCATTAAAGCGAATCGATTCATTAGGAAAAGCATTGTAACAGGAATAATCAGAGTCAGACTCTCTGGATTTTTATCATTCTGGTGGATGCATGAAGAATATAATTTGTTAAATGTCAAATTTGCTGATAAATTTGGGTTTACGCAAGAAGAAGTTATTAAACTTGTTAAGACGCTCTTTCCAATGGAATCAGCAGAATAAAACAAGCTCATGCTTGAAGAAATCAGAGAAATCTACAGTTGCTATCGAGGTGGTGGATAACCACTTTACAATCCTTGGTCGATCTTGAGTTGGTTGAAAACTTAGAAATAACAAGTTGAACAGCCATCAGTGTTAAACCTTCAGCTTTAGAATCTCCTAATTGAATGTTACTAGAAGAATACTAGTAAAGATTAAGTTAACGAGATTCTCCAAACGGAGACAATTTCATTTCGTCCAGAAGAAGAAATATACTTGGCAAATGTGAAACCAGAACATGGAAGAGCGTTCTTGACGCTGCTTTTAAATGCAGGGTATCTTACACTAGCTCATCCGAAGTTACAAAAAGCTAATTCCAACGATTATTATAAATTCACTAAGCCAAACAAAGTAATCAAAGAAATTTTCACCAAGAAGTTGTTCCCTGTGGTTTTCAAGATTTGGTTGGAGGAACAATATAAACTAGGGGGAAATGTAGAAAAGCTGACTGAGACATTATTCAAGATTGGGTCTATTAAAGGGGAGCTGAAAGCATGCGTCTTAGATAAGATCAATAATCGCTTTGATTTATCTGATCAAGAGCTGTCGACATTAGTAATGACTTGGTTTCATTGTAATAAATCCCACAGAATTGTTTTGGATAATGAAAGAGAGAGAATAAACGATCAGCAATAATAGTAATGGCATCAGCAAAAACATCATTAAACTCAAATTGGTTGCATGTTCTTGCCAATAGACGGATCTTCTGATAACGTAGCAGTGATTCAGGAGTTAAAAACTAGCAGATTATCTTGCTATTAAGATGATCTCAAAAATTTATTATGGTAAATTTTAGCAAGGAGGTATTTAGAATCCGTTTCAGATGGCCAAGATGGAATATAAGGAGCTAAATGGGAGAATGTTATTATTAGAACTATAGTATTTTTCAAAGAAAATGCAGCATGGAATGTAGAAATAGAGGAATATTAGTTTACACTTGAAGAAGTGAATCTTCTTTTGCATGCATTTACGAATTTTGAACGTTAAAAAATCAGCACTTTAGAGTTCAAAGAAGGTCAGAAAAACAAAATGATGTCTTCTAAGCTGTAGAAGAGCTAGACAAGGAAGTTGGAATTAGTGAATAATAGCGAGATATTAAGTGGTTTAGAAGGAAGCTTTGAGTAGATTCAAGAAGCTAGAACTGAGTGGCTAGTTTAACACAACCGGAGAGTTCATGGACACAAACATCATAAAATTCATGAGCAGTACTCATAGATGACTACTTCTCAACTGGTTCATTCACTCACAAACTCACCAAATAGCCAATTTTCTAGGATTTGCGGTTATTCTACGATTTTTTTGAAACCTAAATAAAAACAGTTACAATTATTTCACTCAGCGAGCTATCAAAAATCTTAGGGTTATTTGAAAATAAAAGGTTTAATAGACATATCTAACTTAGAAAACCAAAGGAATTTCTTCAAGACTAGAATAATTTAATGTCTACCTTGGATTCTACCTTTACAGATAAGTAAATACAACTTCAAACCTTTGATTTGCTTAATCAGAAATAGAGCAAATTTTAGGTGAAAATAATCGATACTCTTCCTTCAACAGAAGGATAGCCAAACATTTGATTTTGGTTCAAATTTTGTAGAGAATAAAATTATATTTTCTGCGAATTAACTTCTTTTAAACTAATTCTTTGAGAAAAATAAATTAAAAAAAAAATCATAAATGGCAGCTCAAAATATGTTGAGAAAAGGGTAAAGGAAAGAGACCTCCTTGTTACAGTTATTAAATCAACGAAATAAAATTAATTAATAACAAAGTATTTCTGAAACTAATCCCAAAATTAAATAAATTAATTGAGAAAGAGTTTTGTCCCCCCTATTAAAATCTAACTTTATTTCTAAAAAAAGTGGAGTTTTTAGGAGCAAAAAAAAAAGATATGCAGAAATAAATTTGATATTGATGGGATGATATGTTTGGCTAGCAAATTTTATCATTGCTATAATAAGTCCAATCGAATTTTAATTACATTGTTTCATAAGAATCTCAGAAAATTAACGAAAGAGATGTTAATATCTAGAAGAATGCGGGATTCGGGAAATAAATTAGTTTTTTTATTGAAACAATTGAGATATTTTATTAGTAAATTGGAACACAGATAGCGAAGTCTAAAGCTTCAAAGAGAAGACAATTACAAGCTAGCATTCCTGAATTAGCATGATCATGAAGCCAATCTATGAGATAACTTAGAAAAGTGAATGCTAAAAATGCCATCAAGGTAGATGGTCAGAATAAAACTAATCTTAGCAATCCATAAATAATTGCATAAGATTCGTATCGATGAAGATTTCCAGAAATGAGACATGGGACGTTTATATTAAGAAACACAACGTCTAGGTTCAGAAGATAATGCAGGGAATTGAGAGATAAGTTAGTAGTTTCGCTATGAATACTCAAAATTTAGTTTACGCCAGCGAGAATGTGATTCTAGACAAAATCAGGTAATTTAGACTTCTTGGAGGAGGTGTTTGTACTTCAAAAGCAAAACCAACAAGCAATGGTGCAAAAAATGAAGTACCAGTAATGAAAATTGAATAACAAAATGGAATCACCAAGAAAGAGGAAACCAAGAATAACAAGAAAGATAACGATTAAGGATCAAACTCACAATAAGCTGCAAACCAAGCCTACCATCCACATCATTAAAATATGGCTATGATGCGCCAATCGCAAGTTTTCAATGAATTCGCAAATCCACATGATTAATCCATGGAAAAAGAAAAATTATTAGGAGAGTACACATACTAAATGACAGAGGATTAGCTGAATAAGATCAGATCAATCATGTCAAAGCTGCGATTTGAGTCATCTCGAGAAGAACTGAGTAATAGTTTTGTGCTTAAACTCTTTAGGGACATCCACGATACATTCTCCGCAGTCTACTCAAGAGGACTAACTAACCCATAGACTCAAGCTGCATTTCGATAGATGCTGGAGTCAACAGTCAATTTTCTTCTTGCGCTTCTTTACAAAGCTGACACACAAAAGAAAGATCTCTTCGACCCAGCTACTCTCACTAGACTCAATGAAAAACTAGATAAAATGCTCAAACTAAAGAAAAAATATTGTACTAGATTACCAGTTTAAATATCAATATTTCTCATTGGTCTCATGAAGAAGATTATCTCGCTGAAACGAAAAGCTATTCACGTTTAAGCAGGGAATGCAAGCACTCATGATAACAAACCATCGAATGATTAGTACCTGCGACTCGAAGGTGACAAATGGAAAGATAATTACATAAAATTTTGTTTTGTAGAATTAAAGGAAATCGATCAAGAAAAGTTGAATTAGCTGGCTTAGTCACTGTAGATTTATTATGAATTCAACCGCAAATAGAAATTCGTTGTTGACATCCTCCGATCGACTGTTTCTGCGCTTTAACGCTACTCTAAACTGCAGAATCTGACCATGGAATTCCCTGAGTTTTTTAAAAGTCTAATTGCAGACAATGAGCACATTTCCTTTGGAGCTTCCTTCTTCGGACGCATGATGCTATTTGATGAGCTGATTAAAACAGTGGAATACTTCTCCGATCCGTAGAATGCCCTGAATCCAGCCTCAAAGAAAGCTGATGTTGCTGAACATCTCCTCAAGATAGTCTCTTCTGTGAAATTCAAGACTATTTGTGATGACATATTTTACTTTAAAAACTTGTCTTCTGAGCCGACGAGAAAGAGAATGTCGGTTTAGCTGAGAGAGAACATGGCCATGAGATTTATTGATATGCGTATTCTCATTCAGTCTATTAAACTAAGCAAAGCATTTAAAATTGAGAATATTAAATTCACCACAGAGGAACAGAAGAATATTGAAGATTTAGATACCGTCCTGTTCGAAAGATTTCTGTTGGAATCGAGCATTGAAGTTGATTGTCTGCTGTATCATGATGAGGATATGCTAAAACTAATTGAAACCATACATTCTAGCTTAAACGAGTAGTTTTTTACTTAATTAAATGAATAAATTAAGGCGCATAAGCAGCACATTGAAGAATTCCTAGTGAATAACCTTCATCTCGAATAGCAGCCCGATCCCAAACATCGAGATGAAAATCTCTTCGAATAAATCTTGAGAAGAAAAGTTAATTACAGTGTTGTCTTGCGAGATCCTTATACTGCACTCAGCAATCGTTTTATTGAAGCGTTCATCAACAGAATCGCCTCCAAGAGTAAATCAAACCATTATCCAACATGAATTATAAGAAAAAAAGATGGTTTTATGATTTATATTAATTTTACTTTCTTTTTGTTGTTTCCCCTTACTTAAAGACGACGAATCCTAACATGAAAAAGGATAAGAAATCCATGTGAATCAACGACTTAAGTTCATCTCATCCAATGACCTATCTAAAACAGACATCAACATCAATGGGTTTGTTGAAGATCCTTTATTGTTTTTAGAGAAATACTTCCTCGCTCTTTCGAACATCAATGTCAATGTTGTAGCACTCGGTGGAGGTGCAGGCATGGGAAAAACACATTTATGTCGTCTATTTATGAGACAATTACTCAAACGAATTCAAGAAACTGGTAGTCGTAAATTCGCTATCCCTATCATGGTCGATATGATTGAAGTGGAAAACTAAGAAAAGCACTCCGATCTAGAGAGATTCTTGAAGAGTTCCCTTGAACGTTATCCTTTTAGAAATGCTGAAGAAATCGCTTATTTGAAGAATTCTACTGTTCCAAAAGTCATCATCCTTGATGGACTCAGTGAGTGGGCTTGGGGCAGTCCAAATCGATCTATCAGAGAGTGGATTCGCTTGAGAGAATGGTAAAACACGAAATTAGTCATAACTTCTAGAAGACCCTTTGTTCGAGCTGAAGAATACCCATACTTCTATGGATAAAAATGCAAACAACCTGCGGATCTACAAGTTGGAGATGATGATCAAAGAGAAGGATGCTTTGAGGTTCTGTAGATCCTATCGTTCAGCTAAGAAGGAGTTGAAGATTACGTAAGTCAAAAAGAAAAATAAATCGCTTAAGATCTAGGTGTTGCCTTACCTGGGTAGAGTCTCGAAGAATCAATGTCGATGTCTGAGCTAGGCAGTTAATCTGGTATTGAAGCTCGCAGTAAAAAAGCTAGTTATTCCTTAGCTAATTAATTCGAGATAGGTGTCCTTATGGGCATGTTCCGAAGCTGCACAAGAGCGAATTCCCATTTGATTGATATGCTAGAAAGACCATTTAATATCTTTTGTTTCATGGAGTTGCTCTCGAAAGTCGAAGGCATGAAGGAAATCTATTGGGGGAAAGATAAATTAGCTAATAAACACCACGCAGAAAGAGCTAAAACCGCTACTTGGCTGTCGAATCTGGAAGAAATGCAAGAAAAATTATTCGTTGAAGAAATTCAAAACATGATCACCGATGCTATCATCGAAGAATCACTCAGGGAACTAGTCATGAATGCATTAGCTTAATTTTTCTAATCATTAGCGATGAAGTTCTTTATGTAAAGGAAATACAAAGCGACGCTAGGTGAACTCGAAGATCTCATTGAAAAGCAAAAGTTAGAGATCCTCAACAGTGGTGGACTCGTCTAAGAAGTTGCTAGTTTTGAGAAAGTTGCTTCTTTGATTCTCAGAGACATCTAATAGACATCATTCCTAGCTTCAAGTGATGTATCGTTCTTCACGTTTATCAAGCCAACGAACAAAAACCCATCTGAACCTGAAGTCACGATCGGATAAGGTGCTGTACCTGCTGCATCGTAACTATTTAGTTTCAGAAATCCTTCATGGCTCGAGTTCATGATTGCTAGAGCTATGAAACATGATTTTGATATTCATGGGAATAAACTGCACACATTGCCTCTGTCAACTTTGTAGAAATTTGCGATTAATAGAAGGTACCTTCTCGAAGAGAGAAGATCAGGGGAACATCTACCATTTTCACTTTCATAATGGACACACCATGCATCGGTGGAGATGCATATTCTTTAGAAATTAGCTGTGATTATTAGAAAAGATCTTTTAGATGATGACTTCCAATAGAAGATGAATGTCAAAGATATTGGAAGTCAGCATAGGTTCATACAGTTGATTTAGAGGACAAGAAGAAGAGCTAAAAAATATCAATCTTCGCAATAGCAGTAACAAACTGAAGAATGGGTGCTAAAGCAGTAAAAGCATCCTCTTGATGCAGCGTCTTCGAATATGCTTAGCGCAATTTGCTTCAATAAGCTGACTCTTGCGAATGTGAAACTCCGAGATTGCAGTTTCAGCAGAGCGTATCTATATGGCTACCGTGGAGAAATCGATGTGGCATGCTCAGATGTGAGTGAATCGAATCTCCGTGCAAGCAGTATTGTCATCTCCAGGAGTAAGTTCATGCACTGTCTGCTCGACGAAGAAAAGAAAAACCACGAAAGGTGGAGCAGCTAGCATGCCTATTCCTATGCTTCGTTGATTTTCAAAGATAACAAAACGTTGATTTGTGGAACGAATTTTGGAGGGATCTCCACATTTTAGCTTCACGAATCTACAATGAAGAAGCGAGTTACACAACATCGCAAAGACAACTAGGATGATGATGAAGAGACAATGATTCAAAGAAACGAAGATGCTTTGTCATTCTGGGAGATGAAATCTCATTAAAGACATTTCCAAGAAGAAATCCGAGCCGTAGCGTCAAATTAAGGGGATATCTATTATTCCTTTTTGAATGTGATAGCCCATGTCAACGAGTAAGGATAAGAAAAAGAAGTAGTCATGGGACATTAGAATAAAATTAACGCAATTGATATATGCACGAAATATAACTTGTTAGCTACAGCCTCCAGTGATCACACTTGCAGGATCTGGAATATTAAATAAGGTGGACAGGAAATAAACAAAAAGAAGCCAGCCTCGAATAATAACAACAATGAAAGCGATTCCTAAGTTGACGAGGATGTGGAGGAGTCATTTGCGGAAATGGAACTATTGCATACATTGAATAAACACTACGCTGAAATCACATGTGCAGCATTTTCCCCGAGTGGAGCATATCTTGCTACTGGCTCTTATGATGAGACCATCATCATCTGG
>Ga0302285_10001023_pt1 | contig 15414 bp, 7 predicted proteins | sample III_Fen_E2_2_FD_200455 | JGI IMG/M metagenome (GOLD analysis project Ga0302285, IMG submission 200455) | Peat permafrost microbial communities from Stordalen Mire near Abisko, Sweden - III_Fen_E2_2 | ecosystem: Environmental > Terrestrial > Soil > Wetlands > Permafrost | place: Sweden: Abisko... | reverse complement strand
TCTTAAAGGCAAGATTATTCAACCCGAGTTTGAGAAACGAAGGAACTCCAAAGAGAAAATAATAAGATCCAATAGAAACACTAGCTACAAGAAAAGCTTAAGGAATAAGAGGAGTTGTGCTTTGGTATTTTTGAGTTACAAGAGCAGCATAAGACATGTTAGCAGATAGATTTGATAGTATCAAAAATGCTCTGGAGTTATTTGATATGAACGCATTAGTTGGCCCTCTAAAGAAGGAGTAAAGAGGATGGAAATGAAGGGATGGCCTTGTAATTGGATTAATATTGAATGTTTACTCGTCTATCTATGTTTTCCCGAGGGCAAATAAGAAGAAAAAAGAGCCAGCACCAAAGAAAAAACCAAGAAGAGCATAAATGCCATAAAGATTAGCAACAGAGAAAATTGAAGGGAGTTGATCTTTTAACTGCTGGCTATCCTCGATCTAGTTGCAAATACAAAAAATTTTAATCAGATAAACTTCTCTTTGGAATAAATACTATTTACTTCTGTTTTGTTCTTAGGAGGAGGAAGAAGTCCTAAACTAATGAGTAGATTTTATCTTTCTTCCAGCAACGTTGGATGGAGGAACTAATTGATTCTCAGAAGATCTTCTCTTGATATCCCCGATTGGATATTATCAGGAATAGTGACAACGACGATTGGACCTTCAAGAGAGTAGCAAGAGCAAGAGATGTGTGTACTATTCTCTGTTTAGAAATGGCAATGAGTTGAATTCCAATTCTTGTAGGTCTCCATATAATTCATGCACCTAATCAATAATAATTAATCAAAACAGCTTTCGATATGATTGCTTTTAAACCAATAGACTACGTATATGCTGGTGAAGTGACATTGACAACAGATGGTGCTTTGAAACGGGCTAGCTTTTTGAGCACTACTGTAATTGGTGAGATGAGTCCGACAGTTGGATACAATATATCCTGATTGAATATTTGCACCTAAACAAATTAAGATATCTAGCTGCTTGAAATGAGCGTGCAGTTCATCAAGTAGTCAAAAGGATTTATTTGAAAATTCTAGACTTTAATCACGACCTTTCCGGCACTGTTTAGTATTGAAAACGGGACAAGCACTTGAGTTTGCGCAGCTTGAACAGAAATAGAAGGAATCGAATAGAGAGAAAGCAAAATGTCGACTCCATCACCAAATTCAAATAAATCTGTATCAGATAGTTGTCTCCTGTAAGAGTAGAATGCTTGTGATGCTAATATCCTGCGAAATTAGAGTTAGTTAGAAAAAGAATATGGAACATGCAGTAATCTTACTCTTGGTCAATGATGGCTAAGACTAAAGAGTAGATATTGTTTTAGAAGTAACTAAAGCTTTCTCCTTTTTTAATATACGGGATAGATTCATCAATGTAGGTCTACTACAAGTCGTAGAGTAGCTTTACATGAGTAAGTATGAATGATTGATCCATGTTTTGGTTATAATTGATTAGCACGTCTAGGTAGTTGGAGACTATTTCATGGATAAAGTGAGAATAAATAGGCTATCCTGAAGCTATTTTAAGGTAATTCTCCGTATTAAGACAGATCAATTCGAAATTAGTAGAGAGCATATCTTTGTAGTCTGCCATTGTCGAATAGAGGTTCAATATGTTTGCAGGATTCAGAAGTTACGCAGGAAGCTATCTGACATAAGCAGAAGCTTCCCCGACTTTCTGCGTGATATTCTAATAATATTTTGAATCCCAATCGCAGATAACTCCACCGTTCGAAGAATTGCAAGTGCATTACCTAGAATATTTAGAATAAGAGTAGATAAGATCTCCGCCTTGGGTTGTTGTATCCTTAGGGCTCCAGTAGAATCGTTTTTCTTGAATAGAGCAAATACCTTATCCGAAACAATCTATTTGATCTTCGCACGATGGGACAGTATCTCCCACTGAGGAACTTTTGAGAATCTAGAAAAAAGCAGTTTTTTCATGATATTATGCATCTGCAATGAAGGTGTTGTTTCTCAATAATTGCTTAGCAATCTCCATTTAGATGACAATATCTTCAGTGTCTGATGGTAGGTTCGTCCCAAAAAAGTTTAGGAAGAAATTATCGTCAGCTCCAAAGCTAGTTTATTCTACTTGCTTGATGGCCTTCATTTGCTAGTCAATCAGTATTTATTTGTATTTTTAGTTCGCACTCATTTGGAGATTCTTTCGGACAGTAATGCTCTTCTCAGAAGTAAATCCTCTTATTTCGAGAATCATTATTCCATCGAAAAGCAAAGGAAGGGTCTTAAAATTGTACCTAAAATATCATTATAAAGTTAGGATTATTTAGCAAAAAGTTAATTTACGTCTATTATTTGAGATTGGATCCAACAGATTTAGTTCTGGTCTTAGTAGATATCGTAGTGTTCCTCCCATTTTAGAAGGTAGTTTCATTGATTTCTTAGTAGAGAAAGATGTCAAAGAGAAGAATACTTCCTAGAGGTGCCTTCCATCCTTGCAATTTTAACGAAATCTAGCTTGACCCTGAAATGAATGCTTCATCACTGGAAGTTACTTCACTTTGTCCAATTTTTATGAGCATAGACGAGTCAAAAACAAATTATTCCGTTTCACTCCCATATTCATTCACCACCATGAGTTCCAAGACATATGTTTATCCTAAAACAACGTTCTCAATAGGTATCACAAGTATTGAAAATTAGATCTCACAATCCTTGAGTAGACTGTCAACTTGATCTAAAGGCATAACCACCTTCCATATTTGATGGAGGATATCAATTTACGAGCTTACTTCAGCTTCTATGACAATATCACTGAGTACTTAAATATCTTTACTATTACTTTTCATTCTAATACTAGGTTTAATCCTTTCTTAGCAGATATTTGTCTTTGGAATCAGTTCTGTTGGGAAAGGACATCCATCCACAAAGCAAGTCGAGCTATATTGAAACTGTGAAGCAATGCAAGACAAACAGCTTGTCTTACACACTTCGCAACTTGCCTTTGAATTTGAATCTAAAATGAATCCTTGCTAACATGAAAGTGAGCAAGAATGGTATTACGAATGGAAATAGTAACCATTCGTACAAGCAGAACATTCGCTTGAAGAAGGTCCATAACAGATAGAGCAAGCTTCATCGCATTGTTAGCACTAAAGATTAGAAGCATCAGCAGCAATCTTTGTAGAATCTAATGTTTGTGCTTTATAATAACCATCTGGGCACGCATTCAAGCAAATATTATTTTGATAGTCCAAGACATATCCTTAAAGGCAAACATTACATTATGAGAGATTATTCGTGTTGCATTCTGCACAATGAGGGTCGTTGCATTTGATGCACAGACCATCAATAGGTCGATAGACTTCAGGGCATGTCAGAAGGCACGAAGTATTGAATAGAAAAAATCCAAAATTGCATTAAGAGCAATCAGTTGAGAGACTGGAGTTGCACTATTAGCAACTATTGTGGCATTTGCTACATAGTACACCTTCAGAAGGAGAGGAAAAGGATTAGTAATAACCCTGTTTGCAGCTCAGACAAACATCTTGCGAATCGCATTTTCCACAATAACTATTGCAAGGAAGACAAGTCCATGTATTAACATCCGGATAGTAACCATCAATGCACTTTCGAAGGCACGTCGAACTTCCAAGCAGATAGTACCCCTTTGAGCATGAAAGGCAGTTGTATTATCCTGGGCCAGAGCATGCCCTACAAGATAATTCACAAGTCTTGCAAGTTGAAGGATAATCAAGATAAAACCCATCTTAACAAGAAGAACACTTTCCATTGCCAGGACCGTAGCATGCTGTACAAGAAGCATCACAAGAATTGCAAGTGCTGTCAGAGTTTTCAAAGCTGTTTTAGGGACACGACTCAAGACAGTTTGTCAAAAAGAGCTTATAACCACTGTTACATTTGGTACAATTATTGTTACTTGCAGTTTATTAAGCTGAGCACTCCTTACAGTTTGAGCTGCATTCTGTAAAAATGATTAATATCAATGGAAATATTAGGAAATCAAGTAACTTACACTCGCACGATGAGCCATTCTTAAAAAACGAAGGGAGACACATTTGGCATTCATCCTTTGTGTTACAAGACTTGCAATTTGAATCAGCACAAGGTCTACAAATGCTATTCTCGCCAACAAAGGTATCTGGACAGCTGAGAACACAGTTTGATTCTCCAGGAGTATTAACACTTTTAAGAAAATAGTTTTACTGACACTAGACACATTGGAAGAAGCTGGTGCATGTAGAACAAGAAAAATGGCACTCTAGAAAAGAAAAAAAGAATATTATTATTAGCATAATCATTGTTCAGAAACTGTATTGAAATATCTTACTTTGGCAACTGTTGTTTGCGGAAGATAGAAAGTATCCTTCATTGCAAGACAGACAGTTAGTGTCCATCCCTCCTGAGCATGTCTTACATGAGGAATTGCAAGCAGAACATACGCATTAAGTTTCATCTGCAAAGCGAATATTATCACTCTGACACTGTAACTTACTAACACATTAGCTGTCTTTAAGGTAGTTTAAGCAAGATCCAGAGCTGTTTGATAGGCAAGAAGTGCATTTCACATTTCCTTATAAGTAGCATTGACTACACATAATTGCAGGAGGACTGTTACAAGGCAGACAAGATGATCCAGAAAGGTAGTAAGAGCTAACACAACTTGAACATGATTGCTAGTTTGAACAACTTAAGCAAGGCCACATGCAAGGACTGCAACGGAGCAGGTCACTTGATGCGATATTGTTAGCGATCAGATCAGAAATAGCAATATCTTCGTTCGAATGGCTACTGCTGTTGCTGAGATACAGCTAAAAAGGCTAGAATCCTTGTAAGAAATATCCAAAAGTACAAGATGCCTAGCAAGTGATTTACTTATTTCCTGCAGATGTGAAAGAAACAATGAATACAAATGTATCCAAGCATGAGAGACACTAAAGAACGCCAAGATTATCCAAAGCACAAGAATTACATCTATCTGGACAAACTTTGCAAGTATTTACTGCAGAATCTAAATAAAACCCTTTTACACATCCTTAGCATTAGGTAACTTTAGGTCCTGTGCAGATTATGCATGCATCATTGCATTCTTTAAAATAATGATTAAATTTTCATATTTTTCATCAAAATTTTACTTAAACACGAAAGAGAAGGATTATCTGGGAAGAATCCATCTGAGCAAGTATCTCCACATACAAGAATATTCGGAGTAGAACTCAATCCTAGATACCCACTCGAGCAGGCTGTGCAAGATACCTGTTCAGGAAAGTAATTAATTACTTACAGTTTTGTTCAAAAATATCAAATCTCTCCCAAAACAATAAATAAAAATGTACTTAATTTAAACTCTAAACAACTTTGCATTCAGAACAAAAGTTAAGCTATTTAGAACATTCGATGCAAGTTGAGAGTGCCTCATTATAGAAAAATCCAGAAACGCAATCGATGCAAATATCCTTAGCGAAGCATGATCTGCAAGGGCTTTAGCATGCTTTGAAAAAAAGAAAAAAAATTATTACTATCCATTCTCTTTTGTAATAAATATTAAACTATTTTTTACATTCGCAATAGAGATAATCACCACTTTAATTCCTATATTTTGTTTCAGGACAGACTTCCACACAGCTATTACCATCTTAGTAATAACCAGTTTCACAAGTGATGCATTGATCTTGAGACAGACCAAAGCAAGAAGAACAAAAACTGAAGCAAGGCTTGCAAGTTTAAGTTGTGTCTTAAGCCAAAAACGTTTTTTCAGGGCAAGTTAAGCAATTATCCTTAGCTCCTTCGCATGTCTGGCAAATAGGACTGCAATCTATTTCAAAAAATAAGTTACATTCACATCTAAAGCTAATATTTCAAACCTTCGCAGCTCCTAGTTTAAGTATTTTGAAAGGTGAAATCTGGGCAAATGGAGAGACAAGATGTTCCATAAATATAATTATTTGCAGAACAAGTTATGCATTCTGTATTTTTTCCGCCGAAACACTAGCTGCAAGAGCTACTACATGCTAAAATACAAAAATAGTTCATTTAGCCTAAGTTATTAATGTGTTTTTGATTACCTGAGCAAATATTTTTGTTTTTATAGAATCCGTTTTGACAGGATAAGCAGCTGGTGTTCTCAGGTCCTGAACACTCTTTGCATGTGGAATCACATTCTTAAGCGTCAAAACCAAATGAGTATTAGCATTTATTGATATAATGTTACCTCTACACTCCATCTTCTGAGAATCTGAGAAATATCCAGTAGGACAAACTTCAAAGCAGTTTGTTTTAAGTTTGAAAAATCCTAAATTACATATGCGACACTAGGAGTCTAGCCCACCAAAGCATTCCTTGCATTTAGGATCACAATATTCACAATTTCTGGTTCTACGATAAGGATATTATCCACTTTAGCAAGCAGAACCACAAGCATTAAAGATGCTAGAAACTTTGAAGTTAGCTATAGTTTGAGAATTGCATACTAGACATCTTTAGCTTTCCTATGTCAATCCCAATAGGAGATCACACTTTTGGGCAGAATTACGTGAAGTTCCTTGATAAACAGCACCACCTTTTGCAATTAATAAATCTTTAATTGTCCCGAAAAAGGACTCATCAGCTGACATGGATTAGCCAGATTATGTGATTAGACCTCCAAGATAAATATTAAAGAGAGAATTCTATGAATTTATTGCAAATGAAGAAGTCTAAAGAACTTGAGTTGTGTCTGCAAACGCAAAAGAATTTGTCAGGTAGCTTTTTATGACAAGTTAACTGTTCAAGCTGAGGATTTAGACTGATAGAAAATGCCAGACGCTATCAGTAATGTTTCCAAATAGCACTTCAAGAGTTTACTTATCTTGTACCTTCAATCTTAGTTAATTATCAGAGATTTAAAATGAAAATTAATTGAGATCTCCTTCTTCCATTATTGTTAAAAGGCGCTATTTGTCTAGTTTCAACTGCCCACTTAGATGAGGCTGTTAACCAAAAATATTATGTTAATCAGAAATATTTTAATTAATATTATGAAACATTTTTACCAAAAACCAAAGAGAAATTGTTAGGGAACTATCAAGCTGAATATATTTCAGAAGAGCTGCTTGCTGCTAAGAAGAGAATGATAAGCCAGCCCCATCGGTTTCAAAAGAAGGAGAAGAAATTGAAGGACTTTTAACAAGTGAGAAGGTAGAATTGTTTATTTCCTCTAAAGCGAGTTAGCCAGTTCTGCTATCCAAGGGTAAGAAGTAAAGTAGCTCCAAATCGCCAAATAGAAGATTCTGAATCTTTGAATTGATCAAGACATCAAACTTAACATCTATAGCCAGTTTGAAAGCATTGATTTCTCCATACCAGCCCAGATCAGTTGAGCTTGTCGTAGGTTTTGAGATAGTCAGATTGAATGCATTTCCAAATTAAAGCATTTTTTAACTATCTGTGAATATTAAAGGCTGTTGATTTCGATAGTCCTGTCCATTAAAGAGATAGGCTTAAACGCTATTTAGAGTAAAACTATAAGAACAAGCAAAAAAGAACCATTTTCTCATCTAAATCGATTTGGCAAAACTAACGATGACAGGTGAGTTAATCTAACTAATCTACCCGCAATTAAAATCGATCTATCCATTCGCTTTATTGTAAGAAGTAAGTACTCCTAGAGAAGGTAATTAAACTGAAGAATCAGCATTCGAAAGGATACTTGTACTCCAAAGTTAAAGAGTGGCCAATTGAGTATCAGGCATGGAATCATCTCCCATTTTAGCCCATCCTATTACCCCAAAATCGATCATCTGACCTACAAGAAGAATAGATATTTAAAAAGATGAAGATCTACAATATTGTTACTTATTTATAAATTCCTTAGCGGATCAAGGACAACACTTTCAGATGAGGGCTTTGAAGTCGAGTAAGATAAATTCGCTAATTATATATCCTTTAATACTGTTGGATTATCTTCGGCTGCTGACATGACTGCATGAAGTATTAAGCAAATAGTGGATAAAAAAGACAAAATAGCCATTAGAAAGTTGTTGTTATTTTCTCTTTGAATTAATTAAATGAAGATGAAATATTATGTGCTATTTGAATTTCATTTAAGACAATTCAGAAATTAATTAACAATCTTATTTCTTCTACTTTGTACTTCTACTGAAAATGATTGGAGGTTTACCTTTTTAAATAAAGTTTACCATAAAAAGATAAATGAGAGGTTCTGGGGGTAAAGGGATGGATAAGATAATAAAAAAACATGTTAAAGCAATAAAACACATAAAATACTTAAAAATGAAGTAATATGAACAATATTAGGGAAAATGCTGAAAAAATATTTCAGAAAATAATATGAAAATTGTCAAACAAGACATTTTAATATTAATTGTTTGCGATCCTTCATGCAATATGTGTGATTCGTTAAATCGAAAATAATTTTTGGAAGTGAAGAAACCAAATAGATTCAATTACAAATAAATGTGTACAGTAAGAATTATAATTTAAATTGTTATTATATATATTCTCAGATGTAGTAATAATAGGCTGGTTATTGTTTTTGTGAGTTTAAGCTAAGTTTTAGCAAGCCTCTTGCAAGAAATAGTTTGGAAGGTCTTCTTCAGAAAAAAAGTTGCATCATATTTTGATAATTTATCAAGAATGCAAATATCAATGCAACACACACCAGTCAATTCTCCGTTTAGTTGAATTAAAAGTAGAGATTTGACAGATGATCGAAAATTTGTTTCAAGCTTTGAATGGAAAGCACAGAGAGTTGGGAAGAGGATTTGAGCACATGAGGTTCATTAATCTACAAAAAAAGAAAAATGTTAAAAAATACTAAAAGCAAAATGTAAACTTACGCTAGTTAGTCGTTTAGAGTGAATTAAATAGGAGAGAAGCCATGACAATATGGCATTTATGAAAGTTGGGGGTTATTTAATAAAAGAGGCAAGAGGGAATTAAGTTAGGCTGCTTAGTTAAGTTCAAATGTAAGTTATTGAATTTATTCTCCAAAAGAGTTGCTAGCTGAATTCGAATTAAATTCACTAAAAGTTGGTCTTCTTTCTGATTCTTAAGTGTCAGTTTAGCTGTCTCCTCTTCCTCTACTACTGTAATCCTCAGGAATTGTTTCTTACTTTACAATTAGAGGCTAAATGGAGGATTTAATAATTGGACAAGCACGAGAATTATCTGTTCTGTTCCAAGACTACAAAATACTCTCTAAAGGGAATGGTTTTGCTAATTTGGATCCCTCTACTGCAACTTTTCCTCCTTGAGAAGTTATGATATTAATCGGATTTACAAGACTTCTGTTTTCGATTGGTTTATAAGTACAAACATTCTTTGAAGTTTCAAACTCCTTAGAACTTTAGAAACGGAAGCGTTTGCGATGGATATGAAGGATTGTCTTTGCAGATGAATAATTGATTCCCAACTCTTTAGCTGCCTAAATTTAAAAAATCATAGATATTTAATGAACCGAATAACATAGAAATTACATTTAAAAATTAAATTTTTCAATTATCAGCCAATAATTACTTTAATCAATTAACCCCCCTTTAGTAGTAGAAAATACAAGCTGCAATAGCATAAATCATAAGAAAAGGTCTAATAAATGATTGTTTCTAATTACATCTTTGATTTTTTGTTGGCAAAAGAAAACTTAGTGGAGGAGTTGATTTCTTTGCATCTGTGAGATCTTGGTGTATTTACAGATTCCCCTCTTCTCGGCCTGAACAGTTCTCAGTGTGGTTGGGACTAAGGAAAAAATCATATTAAATTAGAAAAATCAAAAGGATAATTACTTAAGTCTTTCATCGGAAAATAAAGTCAATCAAAGAGTTAGATGGATTAAATTAATTATAACTCGGAGTCTCCCCATCTGACTTCAGGTTTAATACAGAAATATATCTGGCGTTATTGAGATTGGAAACAACTTTTGAATAATAATTTATTTTTTCAAGACAAAGGACTTACAGTCTTGTCTAATTGGTATTCCTTACTTGCTACTAAACAGCTTTTGATAAAACAGCAATCTGATTTTAGGAACGAATCTGAATCCTATTTAAAACTAAGTGGAAATATTTGTTGCAACGCTTTTCATTGCATTCAAATGGCGCTGAAATAACCTTTCGAACGTCGAGTTTAAGCAATTCGAATTTATCTTTTCTCGATGGTCAAATAACAGCTTCCGATTTCAATTAAATGGCATGAAAGAGAATAAAATGATTCAAACAACTTTCGATTTTATCACTTTTGAGTGTAGCTTACACATTCATTTAGTTTATTGGCCAGTTCAAATTAAGTGCCTCTAATTTTTCAATCAATTTCCTTTTTTCTTACTTTTTCATATTTTCTGGCTATCAATTGATGATTGGGAGGAAAAATGTTGATTTTTTAGAGGTTTCTAAAAGAATTTTAAATACACCATGAAAAGCTGTTAAACTATTAAAACTGAGTTGATAAGTAGCAGCCTAATATTGCATTCAAAGAGAGAGAAAGTGAGACTACTTTAATGAAAATCAGTTTGAATAAAGGACATTTATTTACCAGACAATAATTGTTATAAACTTTCAAAGGAAGCTCAGATTTTCTGACAATGTGAGGATCTATTCAAATATTTGAATTCTATTTTGTAATTTTCAAAGATAAACCAATCTGATCAAATACTATTAGCAGTTAGTTTTCTTAAAACAATAATTATGAACTGTATTGAAATTTCAATGGATTCCTCTTAGAATTATCAAAATATCTTATTCATTTAATCTTTTACATATTTTCTTTTTCTAAAGATATTTTGAAAAATAATTTGTTTTTCATCTGAGTTATCTCTAAACAATTACGAGAATACAACTTAAAACATTTTTTTATGCTTGCGAACTCCTGTTTTTTCATTAAATTGGAGAAAATCTAAAGGATTATTAATATTATTTGCTTTCTATCTTAAAACGAAAAATAAAAATTTATCTTAAAACTTTTCTTAATTTTTAGTATTATCCCTTAATCGGACAAAGCACTTTTAAGAATCTTTCTTTTAAAAAACCTATTAGCATAAATTAAAAGTATCAGCTTTTCACAATAAACTTCTACAAAATTCCCTAAAAAAAAGGAGTTTCTCAAAACATTAATTGTATCTTTGAGTTGCAGTATTCAACTGAAAAATACTTAATGGGATGAATTTAAAAGATCTCAACTTTTCAAATTGATTTAATTTAAACTAATGCCTTATTTGAATTAATTCTAATTAAAGTTACCCTCACAACGGCAAGATTTAGTTTGATTAGAAATTCTGGAGAAATCCCTGCCCAAAAATGTCAACGTTGCCAAACAATTAAAATACTAATATCTTTTCGGTATTCTTGAAAAAGTATCTTCAAAACACAGTTTAATTACTAAATATTTAGATGAAATAGCAAATTTATTTCAACAACAAATAATATAAACTCCTTACTCATTCAAATCATAAATCACTGATCATCTCAACTTTAGACCGAATCAAAAAGTAAGTGAGAGTATCACAATATTTTTTAACAATATCGATGTGTTGCTCCTTAGATAGTTTATATAAGTAGAGATTATCTTTGATTTCATAAGCTTGCTTGTCAATGATATTGATGATCTCATTGAAACCTTTCTTGAATGTCTTGTAAATTTAGCGGCACTGAACCTTTTATTCAGTGAGAAGTTCAACTTCCCTTTTGTATTGTTCTTGAACGTTGATTCTGTTTTATGCATTCTTCTTTTATTTTTTGAGCTGAATAGCTACTTTAGTAAGAGCTTTTAATGAGATTGTGTTCTTCTATTGCTCAGAGATCACTTACTACGATTAAGATTTCTTTAGCAATGGCTACTTTACAATTTAAGTTATTTGCTGAGACTGCTATTTGAATTGTAACCCAGCTTATGAAGAAATCTCTTTCTCAGATTAATCTTTTTCAGCAAAAGGATTCTCCAAATCTTCTAAGTTATTAGACTAAAAGCTAGTTATCTGTTAACTCATCTTTTCTTAGGAATGTTTTAAGGGAGAGGCATCTTAGTCTTTAATTTCTTCGAGAGAACGAGAGAGAGGAGAGTTCATTTATTATTTTTATTCTTCTTCTTCGGATTAATGTTCAAATGTCTATTTCTCAGTTTCGCTGAGCTAAACAGAAGGGATATCTCTTTCATCACGAGGGTGTAAGCCAGTGATTGCATCTGATATAAAAAAATATCTTAAAAATAGTATGAGTAACCAAATCACAATTTACTCATTTTTGTAATGCTTCTTGAATGAATGACTTCTTAGCTGTCGAATGAAGATAGCATTAGTGGGTTAATTTTATCTGGACTTGAAGAATCATCATTTATATTATTTTATTCAATCGCTTTGATCCGCTCTTCTTGGTTTTTTTGGGCTAATTCAATCTTCTTCTTGTATTTCTCCATTTTTTTAAAGGCTTTCTCTTTCTCTAATTTGTTTTTACGATGCTCTACTTCTTCTTGGATGATAGCAATCATAATATTATTCACGGCAAGCATGAAAACAATGATGAAGAAGATAATATAGAATATTCCCAATACAGACGAGACACCATTATCTCCAATATCATCAGTAATATCGTGAATAGAATCACCTAAGAGAAGCGAAAAAAGAGTAGCAAAACTATCTCTCATTGTAGCGAATCTCTGGCTTCCTCCGAACGAAGTCATCCCGATTATCACAAATGAGGAAAGAATAGGAATGAAACCTATGAAGTGCTTTCCGATCTTAGGAAATGAACGCTTTATGAGCTCTGAGGTGATGTTGAAGGAAGAAACGTAATCAAAATATTTAAGAGCAGTCAGCCAAGCAAGTGAACAACCTGATATAACACATGATTAAAGATAAAATTAATAAAATAATTGTTTACCCATTCCTTGGAGCCATCTAAAAGGCTCACTCAGGCGAGAAACTAGGCTGTTTTGTCCGAATTATAAAAGAATAAACAGACTGGATGATATTTAGCAGATGTTTCCAAGAAGAATGATGACAAACCAGAGATCGAAATATGATCTCTTTTCTTTGAACGTTAACTCATCCCAAGGGCGTTGTTCAGAGAGAATTTGAATAAGCTCCTACTAAGAATCTTCTTTTAAATTACGATTTTTATCAGAGTTAACTTTTGGGACAAGAATCTGTCCTTTCTTTTTGAAGATCATGTAGTCCTAAATCATATCGAAGATATATTTGAAGGCAAGAAAGCTACTGATAGTAGCTAGAAATAAAATTGCAAAGATAATAAAGGTCTATTATCCTTGGAACAATAAAGACGAGAGCCTGGATTAATGCTCATTTCCATTAGGACATTCCTTACCATAAGCTTAAATGAGAGATTAAATAAAGGTAGCTGATATCATTCGATATTCAATGTCAAAATCCCAGCAAGAAAAAGGGTGAGAATCTCTCTAAAGTGTGAGGGCAAGACTATGAATAGAAATTTTAAAGAAATGTGTTTTATCTAGAAACCTTTTGATTGATTTGGGAGTGTTCTAATTAAAAGGCTTTAAAATACCTAATTTTGGATCGATTGGTTCGTCCTAAAATTCTATGCGTGTGTCCTTTTCAGTAACAGCGGTAGGAGCATAAGAGAGGAAAATATCTGCAGAATCTAAATTTATACTCTGGAAATAATTGTCATTGAATCCATTCAGGTTTGCAAAGAGCGATTTGAAGTGATTCTGAAGGTCTTGAATGGTGTAAAAGGAGTATATTCCATTGCTTGCACTAGCACTTGCATCATCGTAAAACAAATTTAGCCATTATTAGTCTTAATTACGACTATATGGAGTGAAAGGTTATTATGTACTGTCTATTTGCAGTGTAGTGAACACAATCAGACCAACATGGATCAGCAGTTTGAATGGAAACTTTCCGTATTTGGCATATTTCTTCAGAGGAGACAATGTGAGCTTATCTTTGAATTCATCTTTATAAATCACTCTGCCTTAGTCTCCACTGATTTAGTACTAATCTTTCAATTTTTGTAATTCCATTTGCATATCGCTCACTGCATTCTATTAGACATTTTAGCCATCATTCTTAAGAGATGCAGCACCTTCTCCGTTGCTCTCCTTATTATAATAAGACCCACTTTTATCCTCTGTAAACATTTTTTATTTGCGCGAACCTCAAAGATTTGATTTAGTCTTAAATAGATTTTTGGTGAAATTAAAGAGACAAACATACGTCTTACATAGGTCAATCTTACAGATTTAAGGATTGGGAAAAACAAGGAAAGATTCTAAGTTAAAAAAAGGTTGTACATATCAAATACTTCTTGAAATAGAAAAATGAAACTAATTTCAAATTAAGTTATTTCTGTTTTTTCAAAGTTAAGCATATTTAAAGGAGATAGGACAACATTAATATAGTCTGTAAATTATTAATATGTATGGATTTCAGCTTGCTTGGATCATAGCTCAGAGTCGCAGACTTCACAGAATTATCTGTGAGAAGGATTCACGAGAGTACAAGCAGGACAAACCTTTTCTCCATTATTATCCGTATAAAATAGTGGAGCCTGTTGAAGTTTGTTTTCATCAATGTTCTCGATTTTATTTGAATCTTCTCCAGATGGCACTTCAATAGTCCTACCCAGATCAGTATCTCCTGACTTTGGGTTCGATTTTTAAGCAGAATTGCTTTCTTTCTATTATGGCTGTGCTCCAGAAGATTCTTATTATTGTCTTGCTGAGGGAAGGAAGAAACACTCAGCTGAAATAGCAAATTTATCCCATTCTCTATTCGGATCAACTTTCTTCATCGAAAAAATGGCATGAGAAGAGTTAGGTTAAATTTCTGCTGAAACTTATTAAGGCATGCACTAATTGAAAGGTGAACCAGACAAATGCTTTGCTTCTGAGGAGAAATCGATTACTACACGTACAACACTCTCACTGCTATTATCAATTACATACCTTCTTACCACTGGTCCTTATGATTCCTCGAGTTTAACTGTTATTTTAACGGTCTGATCGGAGTTTTATCCATCCAAGTTGGGATTAGAATTTTCTAATGGGATTGGAGATATTGGATGAAGGATAGGTGGGGCAATAGGTATTTCTAGTTTATTCTGTGCAATACCAATTTAGGTGCTGGTTTAGCTTTGATCAGATGCCACTGAAATATGAGTTTACTAATTGGCAACTACTACTTTTTCAGAATTAGAATTATTAGCTAACTCATTCTCATTGTCATTTTTGGATATTTCTTCAACCTTCTTTTCATCGTTCTTTCCTTCCTAGTGGCTATCAGATTTAGAAGCCTTTGCGACTATTTCTTCGTCATTCAATTTCTTAGTCCCAAGATCGGTATCTTGATTTGCTTAATCTTCAGAAGGAAGCATTTACTAGGGATTCATACTTTCAAAAAATGAAGCAGCTGAGTTAATATTGCTTGATAATGAGTTATCTTCTCCTGCACAGGCT
>Ga0302285_10001022_pt1 | contig 15420 bp, 15 predicted proteins | sample III_Fen_E2_2_FD_200455 | JGI IMG/M metagenome (GOLD analysis project Ga0302285, IMG submission 200455) | Peat permafrost microbial communities from Stordalen Mire near Abisko, Sweden - III_Fen_E2_2 | ecosystem: Environmental > Terrestrial > Soil > Wetlands > Permafrost | place: Sweden: Abisko... | reverse complement strand
TGTCAGTTGTGGATTATTCTAAATGTAGTTCTTCTGCATCTTTTAAGATTGTATGCAAAGCTACTTCTTGCAAGGCTGTTCTCGACCATGGCTATACCCATACTGGCGACGTGCAGGACACAAGCGAAGGGAAGTTTCTTAGACGTGATCGAAGTTTCTCTCCGATCGGAGAGAGGCACGCGACGATATGCAGGTTTGTCTTGCATTTATTGACAAAGTATTCCCACATCTGCATTGGATTCAAATTCAGCTTATTCTTTTCTGTGATGTCTTTGATCTCACCCAAAAGAGTTTCCTAATAGCGAACAAAAAAAAGAAGTTGAAAAATAAGGGGGGGAGCATTTAGTTATTATCTTCTCCTTACTTTATCGTCTGGTGCATACAGATTGGGAATCTCACCAATATTCAGTAGATTATTGATGTCTTCGAGGAATCTCTCATCAACGATTTAGGAATCCGAAACTAAAAAGACAGAGTTTACATCTTTGAGTACTATTTCCTTGAGCATTTCACGAATAAAATCAAGCCAATTTTCTTTTCCAAAATCTTTATCAACTTCGACTTCGAACATGTTGAAATTCTGCATGTATGTGGCTAGCCTCGTGAGTGTGTGACTTCCAGCACCTCCAAGAGTGATGAGTAATCCGTGGCTGAAAGGGTTGGAGATGATTCTGCTGATCTTACAGAGCATTGCGATGGCATCGTCGAAGAGAATAATATTGATTTTCTTCTTCATTTAGCTATTGTAGTCATCAATGTAATTAAGAGTAGCTTTCCGAACTCGCTCTTTGTCAACAACTTCATGGTAAATAGAGTTTTCTAAGAAATTGCAAAACACTGGGAATCCTTTTTTCAGTCCAGTTTGAGGGTCTTCTTCGTAAATTACACTGTCCATACTGCAGGAGAAAATACGAATTGAAAAAAAAGATTAGAAATGTTGTTTCTGCTGGAGGAGATTTTAATTTTTACGTAACGAGAAAGTTCTCTTGAGTAACTTGATTGATAATGCCTTCAAAGATCGTTTTATCAGCTTGATCAACTAGTCTGTCACTGTAGATACATTAGCATTCATGCGCCCACAATCTCAAGAGTTTAGATTTGTTATCAATGGTAGCTTCATATTAAGTAGGTGGAACACTAATAAGTCCTTGCACAACCTTCATCAAATCTCGGAGATTGAAAATATAATGAGATTTCTTTGGAAGTGGTAAGAAAGTAGATGAAATGAGTTTGTGCACTTGGAGAATAGCAGACTTGAAATTCTTTATAAGGAATTTAATTTTATCGATGTACGCTTCGAATCCCCAGTCGAGGATCTTCTCAACCATGTAGCTCAGAGTTGTGTCTTCCATGTCACTTAAATAAATCAGATTGAAATGTCTCATTAATCTAGATGATAGAGCTGCTCGTCCAACACCCATTGCAGCAGTGAAAGTTATGTCAACCTATCAGTCAAAAACAAAAAATGAGAATAATTGTAGAAAAATAATCTGAAGTTTGGAGATATTTTTGGAAATATTTTTAATTCAAAAAATAAACAAAATTTCATGATTTTTTTATGTTTTACTATTTTATTGAACTCAAGTGTCTTGCGGTCGTACCAACCATTGAATCCAAACCACTGTCGGATAAGTTCAAGGGGAGGTTATGCACCATATTTTTCTTTATTTGGCATATTCAAATCATCGATAAAAATGATATTTGTTCTGCCAATAAGAGGTCCGTAGACTCCTTTTCTTCTCTTTTGTTTCTCCAACTTGCTTTCTAAGATATCCTACACTTAATTGCAGTTCGTATTAGCAGAGAAAGCGGTAATCGTAGTGATGTATGTTTCGTTTAATTCATTCAGTAAAAATTTCTTTTAAATAGATGTCTTTCCAGTTCCTATTGAAGTCAAAAAAGCAAAAATAAAGGGATGAGTTAATGGAAATTGATTTGCTAAAATGAATACAATACAAAAAAAAGATTGAATTCTAATAAAATACCAGTTTTTCCTAAGAAAAGTGTCGGGAATGAATGGATAGTGAGCATTGAGAGAATAAATCTATGTCGGATGCTGTCAGTAGTTGGTATGAATATCTCATGGAACTCCGTTTCTTTAGGGATACGATACTCAACACTACTTTTCCATGGGAACCAATTCTTCTTATCGAAATCAAATTGCATCTCAAAGAGACTATTTTCAATAGGAGGAAAACCATATGCTGCAGTAGGCTTCAATTCACCTGATTCCTTGAGGTTATTTATTGTTTGAATCAAATGACTGTTAAATTTATTGCGATCTTCTTAGTTATTCACAACACAGCCACAACTCCATATTACAGACATTATGAAGGAACTTAATACTTCAGCACGTTCCTTGTCTGTCATAGGAAGCTAAAAAGACAAAGATGAACACCAAATATTTTAATAAAATAAGGAAATTCAAGTGATTTATGCTTATTAAAGTGGTATTATTTGTTGTTACATTTTTCTTCTTTTTGATTTCATGAGAAATGTCTTTCCCTTCGAGTTTAGCAGTCGCTATTCTTGCTTCCTCTCTTTCTTTCTCGAGCTCTAGATCTTGAATTACTTGTGCTTTTGTTTTGTTTTTGTAAAGATAGCTCTCAAACAATCTAAGGCAATTCGAAGCTATCCATTAATCGGAGCAGGGAATTGCAATTTTGCAATGTCCAGAAATCAAAATAAAGTCGATCATATCTGATAGCATTCGCTTAAGTAGAAGCTCAAATAACTCTATGTAATCATAAGTCTTAAGATGGTCTGATAGATTACTGAACCAGGGGTCAAATAATGGCTCCCATCCAAGATCTTTTATGAATTATTTGAAAACAAAAAAAGATATCAGGACCTCCGCCGAATATCATGAAATTTAATATGATTAACCAAATACCTTTGGATTCAAGGTAAACCATTCCGCAACGAGAAACAGTTGCAGGGGAAGCCTCCAAAAGATCTTCAACTTCAAAGATGATACTCATTTATTCTGTTAGCTTTATGGTTTCACCATTTGAAAGGCAGAGTTTCTTATTGTCATCAAGCCTTTTTTAATCAACAAAATCATAAATCACTTTCTCTTCCCAACACAAAAAATCAGAGAATTCCTCAGAAAAACGAGTAATAATAATATGTCCTTACACTGTATTCATATTTTCAATCCAAAGTGCATCTACAGGTCCATCAAACAGAACCCATTAAAGGTTTTTATTCGATTGCTCTTGACACTCCCTGAAGATAATAGCTGTAATACCGTTATGCCATTCTCCAGATGATTCTTCAACATCACCGTAGAGTAATCTACTTGTGACAGATTTAGGGTTAATTGAATGTATTCTGACTTCTTAGTGTGGTAATTGAGCTTTCATTTCAATAAACTTTGGGACAATATTTTTAAAAGTTCTCAATAAAGGGTATTTTATCTCAGCAAAACTCTCATTTCCACCTGTTTTCAAGGTTTCTCCGAGTGGATGTTCTTATTCAGCAGGAGCAGCAGTAGGGATTTGATTATGATTGTTTTTATTAGTTGGTTGTTCTTTAGGTTTATCTTATCCATTAGCTTATTGAGAAGCTTATTATTCTGCTAACTCTGCAGCATCCCCAATACTTACTTTATCATCATCATTCTAGCCATCATTATCTCCTTATTCTTCTAAGTTTTTCTCAATAAACTCACGATATGCTAGCTTAAGACTCTTTCTCTCCAATGATTTAGCCAATGTGTTCAATATGCTATGTGAAATTTCAAATAAATTAGGTTTTATATTTTCGATTCAAAGAAACAAATTGGGTGTTTTTCTCTGCAAATTTACGTGCTTTTGCCTGAGTTAGTGCTCCCAACAACCATGAGTCCATGTCTCACTTGAATTGTCTCATAGAGTTCGATGATTTTTCTGAAGAATCTCTGTTTTTTTTAAATCAAATACATTGTTAGAAATTAAAACCATCTTTCTCCTCCACTCCTCATAAAATCTCTTTTTTTACATCTTTGAGCTGAAGATTTGCTTCCTGACTGATTTCTCTAATTGCTCTGTCAAGCTCGCCATAGTCAGCGTCTTCAGGCTTAATATTTGGGAACAAATCGGATATAATCGCATGGAAAAGTGGAACATCTTTAGAAGTGAATTTAGGTAAATTGCAGTCACTAATTGCTCTCAAAATTAATAACGGCTCAGAAGTTTCCGGGTAAGCTCTTTTGAGAGCACCTGCAGCTAGAATAATAGACTTAACAGCTCTCATACCAAAATCATAGTGACTTTATGTTGATAGCTATTCACTAGCGAGTTTAAGTGAAGTTGTGATTTTAATAGAAAGTTCTCTAGCATCCACAAAACCGTATGAATACAAGGAAATCTCTGTAATCATTGCGTAGTTTGGAATCATCATCGCAACTGGCCTGAATAGCGCTTTTAGATTATCAGGTAATTCACTTCTTCCTTGATAACCTGGATTCATTGTGATGAACACAGCACAGCTAACATCTAATGGGATGTTTATGCCCCTGGATTACAAAAATAAAAAGAAAATCAAAATATTTTTCAAATTTGCTTGACATGAATTCAGATGAAGCTAAAATTACTCGAATTAAAATGAAGTTGAGGCATATTTGGAGTTGCTTTGCTTGAAAATAGCTGTCTGTATCGTGAGGATCTGTTAAGCAATGACTGATAAAACTTCTAATTCGATTCTATTGAACTCATCGAAACATGCCCAAGAACCACAACTGCAGAGTCCCTTGAAGAATTTACCCATAGCCGTGTAATCCAAAGCATCGGAGCAGTTAAATACAACGCAGTGCTTCGCAATAGCCTTAGCTAAATCCTTGGTAGTTTCTGTTTTGCCTGTACCTGCTGGACCTTCTGGTGCACCACCAAGATTTTATTATAACGCTGACATTAGTGTTCTGTAGCAACGATCTGTCAAAGGAGTTATGACTAATCTTCCTTGGTTGCCGAGATACTCATAGCCATATTTTCTAGTTGTATTCACCATGCGAACCTCCAAATCTAAAATGCAAATTTAAGTAAAAAAGATGTAGAAATAGCAAAAGTAATTGTAATTTAGAGTAATTTTACCTTTCTCAAGATAGTATCTCATTTGCGCTAACCATTCAAATTCATTAGGATCTTTGACAGCTTAATCTATCATCTCTTTGACAACATCCTTCGCGTGGACTTCAATAACAACAAGCACTCCAAGAGTGATTCTTCCGATTTTAGAAATATCTCCACGGACTAATTCTACAATTTCCAAGAGAAGTCCATTGAGTTTGTTAAAGTAAACAGTCATAGCATTGGCATCAGCTGACATTTATAGAATCGCTTCTGTGACATTCGAAGTCCAAATAGCTTGATCAGCAGTGACAACGAGCTATGAAGGCCAATCAAAAAGCCATTTTTTTCTGGGTGTTTTGGCATAATCTTTTAATGTCTCCACGAATTAATCTTGCAGAGTTGTTTTCATTGTTTTCTCAATCTCAAACAGCCATTCCTCAACACCTCTAGGATTGCCTTCTTTGTCAAGTGGGTTGATCTCTTTGCCGAAAACGACTGACTCTCCTTCGATGGAATTCATGTGCGTGATAATTGAAGTATCCTAGAAAGTTAAATTTTCGATTCCTTCAAAACATTTCGGCATGTGTCTTTGCACTGCTCGGGGCTCTCTTGTCTGAGCGAGGATCGAAAGTAATTCATCGTTTGATAGGAAATAGAATCTAGGGAAGGAAGCTCTTTTTTTATTTAAGAATTCATTTAGTCCTTTCACAACTTGCTCCAACGAATCTATCATCGTTACGAATTGCTCTTTCAATCTATTCTAAAAGCACGCATCCATGACTGTAGGCTGCAACTGAGATGTCGTCATGATAGCCCTCCAATTTTTATCAACATTTGAATATTTCTAGCCTTCTTTTTGCATTGCTGCGATGATATCTTCGGAGTAGAAAATAGGCTGCAAATATGACCACATTTTTTACACTTTACACCATGCGTCTATGGTTTCTTGTAACCTGAACAGGGTATTCCTCCAATTCAGCACATCGGTCTCAAGGAATTTAATAAACGGTGAAGATGCAATACTGAGAATTTTCGCAATATCCTCATCGAGTTTATCCATAATTGGCTCTATTCCCTTGAGAATAACCGTTCCAGAATCCTTAAACGGTGCAAATTCAAGTTTTATTGGTTTCCATTCTTGTTTCATTCTGAAAAGAACTTTCTCGAATCCCTTTTCTTTAGAAGCAATCTCACTAATATCCCTGATTTCGTCTTTAATCAGGAGGATATTGAAATCAAAAAGTTGTTAAAGGGAATAAACTGAATCATCTTCGAATTTGATTCTAATTTTTTTCTCCTCGGCTTAGCAATTCTCATTGTAATCAGCAATAAGTTAATTGAATTTCTACCAATGCCTTTTCCCGAGGGAAGGATTACGAAGATCGTTGATAATCGGGAGATTTGGCTTAAAGGATTCATATTTTTATTTCACTTTTTATGTTGTAAGTTTGATATCTGCAACTGTTTTGAAAACACCTTTTTCTAATTTATTTAATTCATTCCAGCTGTCGAGGACATTGTTAGTAACTTCATCTTTGTCAATTTGATTCAATGGACCTAAGAGTTTATGTTAAAAAGTTAAAAGTTAGTCCTTTCAATCGAAAATAAGCAATAAATTGAAATTTCCTCTTTTTTACCTTAAAGAATATTAGGAATTTTAAAGGTATAATCCTTGCTGAGTTGCCAGACTCTATTGTAAGGTTACCATTACTTGAAGATCTTCTCGATATCAGAATAATCTGTTAGTTTTAATTTCAAGATAGTCTCCCTTCTGTTTATCACTTCTCCTTGCTGAAGGGTCTAAAATAAAAATATCAAAGAAAACAATATTAAAGTTCCTTGCTTTTATGATTTACTCATGGATTTGCCAAAAATTATGAAATTCTCATCAGCAACAATCTTAAAAATCCTGTGTTTCTTACCTATGAGATGCGATCACCTAAATCAGCGAATTTGTAGCTGACATCATCTGTATTTTCAACATCATTTTCCTTCATAAGGATATCAAGATCAACTCCTATTGTTTTAATATCAATTGCGATATTCTATTAATCGATAATAAGCCCTTCCCAGAAATCTTTCTCAAGACCTTCTAGTTTCTTGAGACATTTGTCTTTCTTCCTCCTAACAAGATGCGGAAGTGTGTACATTTTGAGGGCTTTCTAATAATCGTTATCTTAAATCTAGAAATGCATTTCTTCAGTTAAATCGAGTTTGTTTAAAACATCTAAAATTTTTGCTTGAACTTTCCCTAGTTCTTCTATTAAAGTTTTATTGCAATATGTCCTCAGCGCATGAAGCTATTCGATGTCCTTAGGTAGTTCCTTTAGTTTAGCTTTAATAGCGACAATTTCTGTTTCGATTTTATCATTTTCGACAGTGATTTTCTGCACCAACATTTAATAAATCGAAGAGACACTCTTTTGAATTCTGGCCTCACAGTGGGCTTTGAATTCTTGTACATCCACTAAAAAGAACCCTATCCATAGCTTATCTTGAAAGAGCCAGCTTTGAATGTCATTCTTAGCTTGTTTTATCTTCTAAATCCATTTCTCAAATGTCTAGTTTTTCAAAAGAACAAAAATCAAAATAAAAATACTTCCTTTTTAACTCACAAATTCACCATTTTTTTAATACCTTAAAGCTCATTTTCTTCTTTTCAAGTTCTTTCTGCAGACTTTGCTAGGAGAGTTCGATAACAAACTCAAATTCTTTCGCTTTATCTGCAAACATTCTCAGCAACACAAAGTACTAATCAATGTACGAATCCAATGCTATTTTGTTGTCCACAAGCACCGGATCATCAGGACCTTCGAAAATCAGCAGCTTATCGTTTTTTCGAGATTTTCCGATTTTATTTGTCCTCAGAGCAATAGCAGTATCAAGTTCTTTGAGAATATTAGGATTGATTGCAGTCATTTCAGCATACCAATCTTCAAGGGAAGGAGTTATTTCAGCCTTGTTGTTATCCTTATCGAGTTTAATCTTGCAACTTAGCGTATTTGGAGTGAATACATTGTATCGGATGTTTTGCAAATATTCAAGGAATTGTACTTGAGTTATATTTTAATTTGTCAATACAACACTATCGTCAATATCTGTTGGGGAATTAAAAATATCATAAAATCGTGAATCCAACTTTTACAAAAAATAATGGGTTACTGTGGAATTTTTTGAAGTCTAAAACTGGCTGTTTGAAGTAGTTAATGTAGTACGTTATTGAGTTTTCATACATGAATCTAGCAGTTCTCTCATAGAGCATATTGTTAAGATCTTGGAAACTTTTAAGGGATCGCATAACTTCTTCAGACAGGAAGAGGACTTTCTCAACTTTTTACTTCTACTCTTCTGTGACGGCAGTCCTTTTGGCTTCATTGTTTTTCTTTTCGATTTGTTCCGTTTCGAATTTCACAATGTCCATGATTTTGAAGTTTGTGTCATATATCTCAGAGCGTAAATCTCGAACTAAATCTTGCTGCTTCTAGCTGAATTGTTTCTTGAATTCTCTCAGTTAAATTGGTTATTTAAACACGCTTTCAACGAGCAGCTTAGATCGGAATATCTCCAGCATTGCATTCAACTTAAACAAGATATCGTATCTCACAAAATCTGCAACGTGAATCGTCCCACTCATTTTTTTGTACTGCAACAAAGTTTCAAAAAAAACAAAATCAACAAATATTTATCTCATAACCTAGCTAATAAAGTGATTGTTGTCTGTTGATATGCAGCTAAAATTTTTACCTTTTTGATAAAATTTTCAAGTTATGCATTCCAATTCCGTTCCTCGTATCCTACATCCAAACATCCCATTTCATTTGTTTCTTTCCTAGGCATATCGATCAGAGGCACAAACATTTCATCTGGAAGCATATTTCTAAAGAGTTTTTGCCGCTCTTCATGGTATGGTAAAGAACTGTCGAATTCTACTTTATGATTTGCTCTAATAAACTAAACTTTAATTTCTTCAATCAGCTGTTATCTCAGTTCTTTTCCATATTTCTTCGCTTTGAACACATCTTCAAAGGTTTTCCCACCTGTGATTAAGATCTTCGGGATGAGTTAGCGCTTAGCGTTAAACTTAATAGATGGCTCCATTTTGATGTATGTGATAGGGTTTCTCAAAGGATTCAATTTAAATGAAAAATTTGCCACAAGCACTCTGTTTTAAAATATAAAATTTCATCAAAAACATAAGCTAATTGTTGTAAAAATCCATAGAGATTTTTATTTTTTTTGGATGTAATTTTTGTTACTAGATTCTCTCAATAGACTCCTAAGGTAGAGAAGAAGATGGTGTTTCCATTGTATCGATTATGTAGTTATATTTTAAGAATATCTCACTCATTTCCCTGTAGTATTCTGCAGCTTATAATTTCTCAATAAAATCAACTTCTGATTCTTATTTGAACCTTAGATTTACTCTGGATACCTCTTTTCTTTTCCCATTTGCAGTCCAAATAATCTCAAATCTATCTTTCTCAAAGTTATATCCTTGCACAGTGCATTGATTCCATTCATAATTTCCATGATTATCGAAAAATTTTGATTATCCTTAAATCTCTCCAGTTAATGGATCTCTGAATTTATCGAGAGTCTACTACGGATTCAAGTCATCGTCATCTAGATTGTAGTAATCCAGAGGGAGAAAGCTGCCAGCTCTGATATCTTCAATAGGTTAGACTCCTTTATCAGTGATTCCAAGTTCTTTCATAATCTATTATTCTGCTTGTGGATTCCCAGTGAGATATGGACTTTACTTAGAGAAATCAATAGCTGTGTTTAATTTAGCTGCAACACTCGAAGTTAACTTTTTTTGTTAAGTTTCAGCTGTCATGAAGGTTTGTCCGTTATCATAGTCTTCCTCGCAGAGACGGACTGTACTGTAGCCTGTGATATGTTTAACTCGTTTTTTTGATTCTGGGACAGTCCACTGGTAGCTACTTCGCTTATTGGCGAGTTTCTCAATGTTCTTTTTGTCTTTTGCAATCGCCTCTTAAACAGCTGAGAAAATGATAAAGACAATCCAAAAAAGATCAACAACAGTTATCACGAAAAATACGACATTTTCTTCTTGAAATAGTTGAATAATATCATACTCTTGGAGGTAGTTGCACGTTCAGAGTGATCAAATTATATGGAGTTCATCATAAACTATGAAGTAAGAGGTCTAGATTTATGAGTCTTAGATACAGTGGTGATAGGTCTGAGTGGCTAGATATTTGCACTTTTAACCCTGTCCATCATCTCGATCAGCTTTTTTTCAGGTGAACCTTCTTTTCTGACATTCTCTTCGACGACCTAACTCATCACCTTGGTACTCGGTGATAAAAGCATAATATATTGTTTTTCAACTATGGATCGTAAATCCTTAGTTAATTATGGCTTTGTCGATTTCTCAATCAAGATCCTTCCGAATTATTTATGAGACTATGCTCGAGCACCCATTGTCTTCTAGTCCTTATGGAAAAAGGCAATCAAAGATCAAACAAATCAAATAAGGAAGTTACTTCTCTTGCTTTTTTTTAATTTTTTACTTATTAATCATCTTGATCAAATGAAAATGAATTATTTGCTTCATCAATCTGAATAAAGTTATCTTCTTCTTTATTTGCTTGAAGCGATTCTGCTGGATTAAACGATGCTTTCCCTGTTTAAGGTCTCTAGAAGCAAAAAAAGAATCTTTTCTCAAAAGAAAGTTGCATTTTTCGAATAAAAATATCTTACAATATTTGGCCTTGAAGCTGAAGAAACTCCACCAGCATTTTTGTTCAGGAAACTGTTGCCAGTTTGGGAAAAGGATTTCGTGTTAATATTGGCCTTAGTGTTATTGTTAAGATGCGCTTTCCCTTGAGATTATGCTTGCGCTTCCAATTCGCTGAAGGTTTTTGTTCCCTTAAGAAAAAAAAACAAGTTTTCAAATAAGAAAGTTTCATCTGCTGCTGATTCTTTTCTAGATGAAAATCTTAAAAAGAAAAGCAATAATAATGAAATTCATTTACATCTAATAGCGCAAATAATGGAATATCCAGAAATTTGTTTTTATCCTTCGTCTTGCCAGTTGCGACAACAATGAACTCTCCAGGCCTCGAAACATATTCTTAATGAACTTGTCCCTGTGATAAAAGTGACATAAATTAAGAAAGATAGTCAAAAAAAAGTAAAACTATCTTGAAAGTAGAAGGAGAAAGAAAGGGCTTACATGCATCATATCGTTGAGTTTTTCATCATTTTGTTTATTCGCTTAGTAATTTTTGTACTTCTCAATTGCTTCTACATGCCTCTTGATTTTAGCCTTTATCCAAAGGGGGAAAAGAGTAGTCAACAATATCAAATATTAGCAACTTGTTATTCATCCTTATTCATCATCAAACTCACAACAAAAAATACTCCCTCTTAGACAGTTTCCTTCCTATCATTAAACTTACAGATGCCTCCCTAATAGGTTTCTTGGTCTTATTTGCCAAAGCCCCAGTTTATTCTGATGGTAAGCTTTGCTGAGAAGGATTCTATTATGGTTTCATCAAATCTGCTCCCGGTTTCTTTCTTTTGATTTAAAAAGATAACTTTGTTTATTACCAGCAACCCCCCAAATTCAGAAAATAGAGCTTTTAAGAGTTTCTATCTTCTTTTTCTCAATTGATTTTTCCTTTTGGGGGATTTCTAAAATCTTTATTATTCCGCTAAATTAACTTGTTTTCTTCTATACTGGGCTCAAACCGAGAGAATATGAAACTGAAAATCAACATTGGTGATCTTCCATTTAATTTACACAGATGATGATAACGCATTTTGATTGAAAAGTTATGGAAAAATAGGTTTATTGTGCAGAAAGAATAATTTGAAATCATTCATAAATTTTTTATTTTTTCGGTATTCAAAGCTCGTGAGTCTCATAAAAAAAAGCTTTTTAGAGAGAAGAATAATCTTCAATTATTAAACTGGAAGTCTTTTCTTCTCACGATTGAATTTGAAAACCCTCAACGATTGATATTTTTGTTAATTAATTTAGAATTTAAAAATACCTTCGTTAAATGAACAATTATTTAAAATTTTCATTCATTTTCCCTTCAGATTCAATCACTATTGAAAAAATGAATAAAAAATATCATTTCCCCTACATAGCATGCGATGGATTTCTTACAAACAAAATCAAATATATTCAAGAAGTTATTACAGTTTTAGATAAAAATAATGAACTTTTTCAATAAGCACTAAAACAAAAAACCCAATTAGCGCACTAATATCACAATTTTCAAACAATATTCATTTTGTTTTAAAATAATTCTATGCAGAAATTAATTTTTCATCTCTAGATAAAAATAATTCACAAACTATTAAATTGAATCGAATGCACTCAATTCTTCTATCAAACACACACACAATTATTGCTTTTTTCCTTTAAATTTATACAAAACTTACTCTATCAGTGTTGATTTGTGATAGCAAATTAGATTATTTTGTTTTTGCTAATAGTCCCATAAAAAAATGACTTTTTTTGCTTTCTTACTATTAATGAGCCTGTTCGATTTATTATTAGAAATTATTCATAGAGATTAGATGAGGAAGAATAGTAAAAGTTTATTTTTTATTAATTTTGGGAATATTTTTAAATTGTGATGTTTTTTAAAGTGTCTATGTTTACATTATCTCTCATTTTATCTATTTTAGTTTGTAGCGTCGCTTCTGACAATTGTCACGCACTATGAAATAATGCTTTTACTAAAGAATAAGCATTTTAAGAAAATAAAACGTAATATTTAGGTTTATCTTTATCCTAGAATATTACTTTTAGCAAGCTAGTTTTTGTTGAGCAAACTAGAGAATTATTAACAGCGCATTAAACCAAAAAAGAAGCAAGAAAACTATTTTTTGAGATTACGGCATTTAGATTAGAGAGAGATGATGATTTAAGATTGATTAAATGAAAGGTCTATCAATTCGCTTGGCGGTTTGTGTAGAAATGCGACCATTCAATTAGTGAAAACAAATTGTGTTTCAAAAAAACAAAAAAAGTTCAATTCTCAAAGAAAACTACGGGAAAAAAGCAAACGCAAATGAGCACACAAACAGCCTTCGATGACTGTAAAAAATGATTGTTTGAATTCTTTTTGTCTTCATTGACTTTTCTTAATCTCCAAAGTGGAAGAAATTCCTGACTTCTCTCGCAACGAGGAAAACATCCTGAAATTCTGGGATGAAATCGATGCTTTCAAACAACAACTAGAAAAAACCAAAGATCTGCCTCCATTCACTTTTTATGATGGACCACCATTCGCAACTGGACTTCCTCATTACGGCAATCTCCTTGCTGGAACTATTAAAGTAATCAAAATTTGTTAAAGAACACTAATAATTTTAACAACTTTTCAATTATGTTTTTTAGGATGTTGTCTGCAGATATGCCTCTTAAAATGGCCGATATGTTCAGCGCAGATTCGGATGGGATTGCCATGGACTACCTGTTGAGTATGAAATCGACAAGAAACTTAAAATCAAGAGCAGAAAAGAAGTCTTAGATGTAATGATTCAGTTAATAAGGGGGATTTAATTGAAATAATTACATTTTTCTTTTGTTGTTCTTAGATGGGTGTATCGAAATACAATGCAGAATGCAGAAGCATTGTCATGCGATACTCAACTGAATGGAGGCATATCATTAATAGATACGGAAGGTAAAAACATCAAACTAAATTTAAAAAGATTAACATATTTAAATGAATCTTTATTTATTTTCTATAAACCCAAGATGGATTGATTTCGATAACGACTACAAGACTATGGACTTGAAATTCATGGAGTCAGTCTGGTGGGTATTCAAATAGATGTTCGAGAAAGGGCTAGTCTACAGAGGCTGCAAAGTTATGCCATATTCAAATGGGTGCTCCACAGTTCTTTCAAACTTTGAAACTCAATAAAACTACAAAGAAGTTGATGATCCAGCTCTCCATATTGCTTTTAACACGCTTAAGGATCAAAATACTAAGTTTGTAGCTTGGACAACAACACCTTGGACTCTCCCATCGAACTTAGCTTTAGTTGTCAATAATGATTTTGACTATGTTAAAGTTCTTGACAAGAATACTGGACACCACTATATCCTTGCTGAATCAAGACTCTCTGGACTCTATAAGGACAAAGAAGCATATTCTATTGTAGAGAAATTCAAGGGATCTGAGCTTGTTGGATAAGAATACGAACCACTCTTCCCGTATTTCCAAGAAAGAAGAAGCAAAGGATGTTTCAAGATCCTTGCTGGCGATTTTGTTACTGCAGATGCGGGTACTGGAATAGTACACTGCGCACCTGGCTTTGGTGAGGACGATTATAAAATTAGTGTTCAAAACCACATTATTGAGCCTGATGATCCTCCTGTACCTATCGATGAAAACGGATTCTTCACAAGTTAAGTGCTTGACTTCCAAGGAGTACAAGTCAAAGATGCTGATAAATTAATTAGAAAAAATCTCAAAGAGCGCGGTCTATTGCTAGTAGATGCTTCAATCAAGCATAACTACCCTTTCTGCTGGAGATCTCACACACCCCTTATCTACAAAGCTGTTCATTGCTGGTTCATTAAAGTAACCGCATTAAAGGAAGATCTCTTGCAGAACAACAAAAAAGCCAAATGGGTCCCTAAATTCGCCTAAGAAGGAAGATTTAATGCGTGGCTTTCCAATGTGAGCGACTGGTGCTTCTCTAGATCTCGTTTCTGGGGTAATCCCATTCCAATTTGGGTATCCGATGATTTCTAAGAAGTCGTCTGCGTTGGTTCAGTTGAAGAATTAAAGAAACTAACTGGAGCTGACAACATTACTGATCTCCACAAGGACTTCATCGACCACTTAACTATTCCTTCTCAAAAAGGAAAAGGTGTCCTAAAGCGCATTGACGAAGTATTCGATTGCTGGTTCGAGTCAGGTGCTATGCCTTACGGATAAGTGCATTATCCTTTCTCGATCAACGAAGAAGAATTCTAAAAGAAATTCCCTGCTGATTTCATTGGAGAAGGCATCGACTAGACTCGAGGCTGGTTCTACACTCTGAATGTGATTTCAACTGCTTTGAGAAACGAGAATCCATATAAGAATCTCATCGTCAACGGCATTGTACTTGCAGCTGATGGAACAAAGATGTCCAAGTCTAAGGGTAATTATCCTGATCCACTAGTCATTGCGAAAACCCACTCTGTAGATGCAGTTAGGCTTTACATGGTATGAAAATGTCACTAAAAAAGTGCTTCTTGTAATTTAAAAATAATAAAATTTGTATTTTTTGTGGTGCTTCTTTTTAGATCAACTCCTAACTGGTTCGAGGTGAAGAGATGTGCTTTAAAGAAACAGGAGTGTACGCTGTGAAGAAGGATGTC
>Ga0302285_10001012_pt1 | contig 15527 bp, 10 predicted proteins | sample III_Fen_E2_2_FD_200455 | JGI IMG/M metagenome (GOLD analysis project Ga0302285, IMG submission 200455) | Peat permafrost microbial communities from Stordalen Mire near Abisko, Sweden - III_Fen_E2_2 | ecosystem: Environmental > Terrestrial > Soil > Wetlands > Permafrost | place: Sweden: Abisko... | reverse complement strand
ATAAATTATCACTCTCAGAAACAAATACAAGAAGGTGCTTTTAAGATAAAAAATGATTAAAAGCGAATAAATACATGTGTAAATAAATATAGTTTTGCTTGTTTATATACAAGATTATCAATAGTACTTTCTTGCTGCTGCTCTTTATTCCAAAGATCTATCTTAACTTTAAGTGACAATATGTTATAATGATTTGTATTGTTGAGATTTTAAATCAATTTTGTTCATTTATCTTACAATAATCTTTTTGATCCATTCTTAACTTCTACTACAAAATGACTGCTGTCTCAAGCGAGTTGTTCTCTTGGAATTTCAAAAATAACTTCCCTTGAGTTTAAAAGTTTTCAATTATTTTTGGGGTTTTCTTGTAATTCCTATTGTTCGTGATTCTTGATTTCTCCAGATGGTATTGAAACTGCATGTATTTCTGTTTACTTAGTGTCCATTTCAATCTACAAATACCCTTTTTGTTCATTTAATTCTCTGTTTTCAATTTCCTCTTAACCCTTCCTCTCTTCATTTTTCATATAATACTTATGCCAAGGAATATGAAAATCATAGAATCTAATGATAATTAGTGCAATGAGTGTCTATCCAGTGTATAAATAATAGATATTATCAAATTCGAGTGCATTCTTCCAGAATAGCACAATCCCGAATTGAACAAGTGTAGCTACACCAAATCCAAACCAATACAATCCAAATAGCTAAGCACCTATCTTTACACCGTTTAATTATGCTGACAGCACTGGCCATATCGCTAGGATAGCTCCGAAACACATGTGATCTAAAAATACCCAGAAAACAAGGAAAACTTCATTGGTTTTTGTAAACTACATTGTCAAAGAAAACACTGTCTCCAAGCATAAAATCGCAGTTAAAATCTACTTAAACGTGAACTTATCGAGCAACGATGCCCAAATAGGTCTGCAGAATCCATTTGCAATACCTCCAACTGAGCCTAAAACAACTTGAAATGAATCACTTCTGTATCCATAATCCTTTGCTATCGATTTGAAATTCCCATTCACCAGCATACCAAATCCTATTGACAGTATCCCAAGTAGCATCGAGACATACAATTCAGGTCTTTTTAGAGCAGCTGCAATACTGGGAGCGCCCATTTTATTTAATTCATTGATTTACTATTTTTTCTTTGTAATAGCGTCTAATTCTAATTACGCAAATTGCCCTTCTTATTTGAGAATTTCCTCCATTTATTCTTGTTCAATGAAGGAATTCTTGTGAGGTATTTTATTGTTGTCTGGAATATCATCGCTGACATGAACAAGTATCGATGGGATGGCCGTGTCTCTAGGGTGCATTAGCCATTGAATATTAGGGATATTTATTGATTTTCGCTGAAAATGATCAGAATTAATGCTATGCAAAGGATTAAGGTTAGTCTAATCAATTTTGTTTAGTTCTTCTGTGACATTAGCTGGATAGTTCTAGATCTCTTTGCCAAATAATATCGCTAAAGATTTGGTTTGCTCGTCTTCCTGCTAAGTGATTTCTAATTTTCTTTACAAGACTTTCTCTTAGAGCTCAACAACTTCCAAAGTATGTGCTAATACATGTAAGCTCCTTGCTTCGTCAATCATAATCACTTCTTCTTGGACTTCTCTCTTGTTGCTAGCATTGTTTGAGTTATCCTTTATTTGATTGAGCTCTTTCATGGTATTTTTGTTGGGAGCATTTTCTTATTATTTTCCATTTTAAATCACATCAATATCTTCTTTTAAAACCTTCCTCAGCTTCTCATTTTCCCTGAGCTACTCCTTGAGTCTCTTTTCTTCTTCTCCAACTTGCTATGGATGATGGAGGATAAGACAAGATGAAAATACTGAGATTAAAATGAAAAACAGACTCAAATATCTCAGTGAAGATGGCACATTTCCAGCTACTGCAATCGAAGGACCTTCAAAATAAGAAAACCCATCAGCATTCTAGACTTATTACAACCCAGTTGGATTCACAATTGAGAAGAATATCAATCCAAAAGTGAACGCACAGAGTGCAAATCCACCTGTAACTATCCCTGCAATTAATCCTCTATTTTTTGGGAAATACAGATACCCCATGTAGACTGGAATGAAATAAGCAGTACCTTATGCCATCCCATGCACAACACCGTAGACTATGATGAACTACCAGAATCTTGTGCAGAAGCTCGCTGCAAAAACGGTCCCTGCAGCGATGATCCCACTCACCATGCAACTAATCCTAGCTGAGCCAAACCATTTTATTTCCTTCATGCCAATAGGGATTCCAATCGCCATGGAGATCATCATCAACGGGAATATCACACCACCTAAGCTGAGTTTGAGATCAGGATCGTCTTTCGATCGGAAGTAAGAAGTCACATAGACATTCATTGATCCCCAAAGAAGAGCTGTGCCTGTGACTATCTCCAAGAAAAAACCACCAATCACAGTGATAATTCCACGCTAAGTCATGGTTAGTTTCATATTTTCGATTTTAGTGCTTAAAACGAACAAAACTGAATAGAATCCTATGGTAAATTGATTATTCTATCTTAATATATTTATTTAAGCCAATTGAAGATAAGCCCCAGTGTTTTAAACCACTCGAAATGATCCTTTAATATTCTTTTAATTAAACCAAATCTCCAGGGTCTATTTCATATTTCCGGGATCTATTTTACTCAGTTTGTTCCTAATATTTAAGGATTCTTTATTACAGTTTAAAAGACTCATAAGGCAAGTCAGTTTAAAACAAACTAAGCTGAACGATGACGTAAACTAGGAGATTCTAGTAAAAGAACGAGGAAGCATGTGATTTGAGTTAGAAAGCAAGTTGAGAAGTAAACAAATATGATCCGACTCTACTCATACTTAGCAGTTTAATCTTGAAGTTTTAGTTTATCATAACAAAAAGATGAATTAAAGAATTATTTTTACTATTATTTCACCATTTTTGTTAACCATTTCTAAGGGATATTAATAGCGATACTATAAAAAGCCAGATCCTGTGTCTTTGCTTTAAATTAATATATTTAACTTTTGGGGGGGAGGGCTGTATTGGTTTATTTAAAATCCCCGAATAATTAAAATAGAAGCAGCTAACCACTCATAGAGATTAGAGTGAAATTCCTAGATTACTCCACCTAGTTAAAGATAATTACACATAACGAATAGTTATGAAGTTTAAATGTTGCTTTTCAGGCTGGTCATGCTGAATAACTCTTTATTAAAAAAAAATAATCATATTACATGATGCCCTTCTTCTGGCTCTAGCCTGGTTGATCTAAAAAAGTAGCATTACATAACTATATGATGTTACTGCAAGAAATGAATGGAATTTTTCTAAAAGGAAAAATAAAATTAGAACATATTTTTAAATTTTAATGAATCTAACAATAGATTAGAGAGGATCAAACACAAGAAAATCTTCAAGAAATCAGAATTTATTAATACAAACACAGGAACAAAAATAGATAGTGAATATCTAATTTTTCTTTGGTAAATGCTAATTCTTTTTATTCTCTCCTTTATTGCTATCCCCAAATAACACTTCCCCCCTTTCATCTTCTAGAATATTCATCTCTCCTTGGACTTTCTCTTCTTCTACTGTTTCTCTCTCTCGAGTACTTACGCTAAGTATTGTCTCTTTCTGATCTCTCGTTTTTGCTATCTCTGGGTCGTTCATTTGTGATCTCCCTGCGTTCTCTAACATTTCCACTGTTCCTCCTATCTCTTGGAGGTGATGCATCTCTGTTTCTAACTGGACTAGCTGGATATCTGCTTCTCTTGATGATATTTGGTTATCTTGAGTCACCTTTTTTATTGATACTATTATATCTAGGCGAAGGGCTTCTACGGTTTCTGTTCATATTATTACCAGAGTCACTACGATTTCTACCCGAATTACTGCGACTCTCTGAGATATCTTCTTCCCTACCAGCTGATGATCTCTCATGACTTACACCGCGGATTTAGTCATTATTATTATTATTATTATTATTATTATAACGGCCAGTTGTTCTGTCTCTGCTGCGACTAGGGCTATCTCTCTGCTACTACTACTACTACTCCTTCTTTGCATTCTTAACTTACCTAGACTATTACTACTAGTTCTATTGAATATCATTATTCCTTACATTTCTTATTTCTTGTTATTCAATTTCTCTTGGTTTCCTTGAAGCAATTTCTTACTACTATTATTATTAAGATGATTGACCAACTAGTCTAGAAGATCTACTAGCTTCTATTACCTAACTCGTCCTTTTGGCATTACTGCTTTGATTCTACTATGAACTATTATCTGATCTGGTCTACTCATTAGATCTGATGTGAGAAGATATCAGATTCTTTGACTGCTGTTCTGATTGTTGAATCCTTGAATTCTGTATATTTTATTATCGTATCTCCTCAACATACCTATCTTCTTCACGATATTCTTCATTATCATCATTGTACTCTTCTTACACCTGCTCTTCATTTTCTTCTTCTATTTCCCTCTAGCTTTCTTCTTATTTTTCTTCTTGTTTCTCAATAATAACTTCAGCAGGATCAGCACGCAGTATCTGTCCTTCATACTTCTTATTATCTAACAATTCTAAAAAACAAAGTAAAGCAAAGTAAAGTCAATAACAACAAACAAACACACTTACACGATCACTTAGAAATATTTCAAAATAATTCCATCCCATATTTATGCTAAATAAAATCTCTTCTCTACAACTTACTAACTGTTCTCAGCTAGGATCGCTCAGTGGTGAAGTACAACAGACAATCATAAGAATCACCCTCCTAAGGAAACAAAAAAAAGCAACAATGTTATGCAAAAGGTCACTTAAAGGAATCGGAATTATTTTTTAGCAAAACACTTACTTCCAAGACAACTTCGACGAGATCTTTCTTTTCTGATGAAACGAGACTGCGTATGTCGCTTTCTGTGCATTTCCTAGGCAGGTTGTTCACAGCTACAACGAATAGAGTTGATTAGTCAGTGCTACTGCTTGGAGGTTGTTTCTAAACTTGATTAGAAGAATTATTGTTGCTATTATTGTTATTGTTAGAAGATGTAGATTATGCTCCTGTCACTGATTATTGTTTAGTATTACTACTACTGCTACTGCTAACATTAAGTGGCTTAGTATTATTAATCTATGAATTCGCTTTGTTCTAAACAACATTCTTCACACTTGCTGATTAAACCTACTTATTTCCTTTGAATTATTCCTCTTTGTATATCTTTCTATCAATCTTCTTTTACTCTACAATCTCAACCATATCTTTCTCTTTTTCTTAATCCCCAAGATCATCATATTCTTCTTGCACACTCCCTTCATTTTCATTATCTTCTTCTCCTCTATCACTACTAACCAATCCCTGTGGATCTTTCTGGTATGATTATTACAATTTCTCTTTCGTTATTTTATTTGTCGTTTGTATTGTTCTCAGATTCGAAATCGACAGCTTCTTCGTTGGTTAGTCTAACTTCTTCCATCTACCATCTTCTCCTTTGCTAAACTGATTGCTGTTCAGGGGCACAACTGATTGGGATATTTTCTCCTTGATACTAACTTTCTACTTCCCATTCTACTCAAAGATGCTCTACCCACCTAGCACTCGATTAGGTCGAACTAGTTTCAATCGACTTGCAACGCCTTTGCTACCACTCGATGATAACCCACTGCTTAATACTGTTGTAGGAACAATATGTCTCTTGCAGATTTTAAGCCGACCTACATTTGTTTTGAGCATTTCAACTTGCTCATTTGGAACGCTAGGGACTAATCTTCTTACGCCTTCTTTTTGGGAAGATTGTTCAGTTGAACCTTCCATAGCTGAACATTGTCTGCTGCGGATTGAATGCTGAGGATGAGTAGACAGCTGTCTTCTTTTGATTTCTAACTCTCGACCCATAGTATTCCCTATGTTTTTCTTGATATTTTTCTTTGGATAATGTGTGTTAAATTGTATTATTCCTCTTTTGCGATAAAACTGCAAAAAGCAAATCTTTAAATCTTTGAATTTAATCTAATTACTTGTGATTTCAGATATATTAAAGAGTCTCTCTTATCTTATATCTCTCTTTGGATATTACAAAACCGAGCATATGATTCCTTCATACCGCGTACACAACACGAATCCAAATTGCAAATTAAAATAATATCCATAAAGCAAACTAACCCTTGTAAATCCAATATCCCCTCCCTCTCACCCCACCCAAGAAAAATCTTCCTTTAATAAACCTTCATGTCTATTAGACAAAACTCAACAACTCTTCCAACTCTTGTCTTTCTTTTTGTTTGCTTCAATTTCTCTCTCTATCTCCCCTCCCATTGAGTTGATTTGAAAAATAATAATAGCTCTCATGACTAAGAAACTCCCAAACATAAATAGCACTTTTACAATAATTTAACTCATTATCACTATTATTGTGATTACTGAGCTTTACTGTTATTACTATTATTGTTATTGTTGTTATCCTCTGTTTCTTCTTATGGGAAATTCTCAAAAGGATCATATGCATCTTCACCTTTGGTTGTATTTGCATTCTCAAACTCTTTCTTCCTTTCTGGCCAAGTGTACTCTTCTTCATCACTGTGCTGTTCTTCTTCGTTGAGGCTCTCCCCACCTCCAACACTGTCCTTCATGACTTTAGATGACTCCTCGATGACTTAGCTCAGATGGTATTTTTTCCTTGGAATTTTGGAGAAGAATTTGCTCTCAAGATCGTAGAAACTGTCCATGTCGTTGCTTTCTAAGAAGAATATTGGCTCTGCATAATCTGCTTCTACTTATGCTGATTGGATTAGTTCAAGACTCTCTTTTTACGAGTTGTCTTCTTCAATTGATTCTGAAGGTAGTGCTTCCAAGGCAGGAAATGCCATCATATTCCAGTGAAGTTGTTCCTCTTTTAATTGACGTTTTGGACTCTTTTTTTTGGAGGGGGAGAAAATATGGAAATTATTAGAAAACAAAAGATTCAGAAAATAAGCGGAAATGTTGTATTTTTTACTGGACTTTGTTGAATCAGTGAACTGTCAATGAAATCTAACTTTATCACATACACGATATCCAGTGCTTAAGTCCTTTAGTTCCTCGGATTCTCGGGATCATCGCTAACACCACCCATTACTAAGATCCTTCAAAACCAAAAAAAATGATCAAACTTGTTATTAAATTCTTTTTTCTCCTTCAGAAAATTCATGTTTTCTATTACTCATCATTATCAGCATAGACAGCAGTGTGCATCATCAAAGGAGGAATCGATTAAACAAAGTTAATCCCACTGCTGACTTCTGTCCATTCGTCAAGACTCAAATCATGCACTATTATCTAATTCGATATCTAATTCCTTTTAAGTAACCCTCCGTAGTAGATGATCTTATCATGCAACCGATTTGCCGAATGAAATGCTCTAGGACTTGGAAAGTACATATTTTCCTTCTCGAATATCTGTCTCCACTCGAAGGTATTCAAATCCAGGAAATAGCAATCATTCACTATTTTGTTGTAGCCATGTAGCCCTGAAGATAACAAAATAACAAATGAGATGCGATTTTAGTTAAGGATGGGCAAAAATAAGTAGAAAAGAATAAAAATATTTTTAAAAAGTGATTTTTAAACCTCCGAACAAGACGAGTCCATAGGGGGATTGAAGAAACACACAAGTGTGACCTCTCCTTCCAAGAGGGATTTACCCTGAAGTCTTCACATTGAACCAATTCCACTCTATTTTGAGTTCAAAAAAAGAAGTAAACTTCAAAATTTCCATTTTTGTTAGTATTTTCGTTACTTGAATCTAGTATCCAAAGTGAGTTATATTCATTGCTCCCAAACTCAAACTTCATAGCATCCCATCCTCCAAACAATAGCACTGAGTTCTTCGTGAAATCATACACCAACGTATGATCCCTCACACTAGGTGGTTATTTCTAAGAAACCACAACGCGATTACTGATATTCGAGTTGATATTGCTCGAGTTATTGGTATTATTGCTGTTAGGATTGTTATTATTTGCATTTCCCGTTGAATTTGGTTCTTCGTTATTCAATAGAGTAGGTGCTTGTATCATAGCATTCAACGCTAAAGCAGAGTCAACTTTCATAATATTTTTCCCATCTAATGTAGATTTTGTGTTTTTCAAAGCATTTGTGTCTTGTTTTGGTTCAGATTCAGTTTAAATGCTCTATCTGACTTATCTGTTCTGAAGATTGACTAGAGTTATCTAGTTTGAGTATCTCTCACCGTTCCATCCTCCAAATAGCATAACATTGCTAGCGCAGTGCTCAAATGATGGAAAAGTTGTGCATTTATGCCCAACAAAAGATAGTTATTCAGGTGCTTTTAGTTGAATACCAACTTTCTCCCATTGATTCAATTCTGTTTGTTAATTCAACACAAAAAGTTGAAATTATTCATTGATTATTAGGTCTAAAGAGTGCATATTACATATGTTGTAAAGATAGGAGTCTGAGTGATCTATGCTTTTGTTGCTTCCTCCGTGGATAAAAACTACATCTTGCTTCTCAATTAAACAGGCAACATGTCCACTGCGCTCAAGAGGAACATGACCTAAAATTCAGCACAACAACAATCCCAACAAAAATAATTAACAAAACTACACGCAGCGATGATTGTTACTCCTTTCATCAATAGCTTCAATAAATAACCTACCAGTGGTGTGCTTTGATGAGGTTGTGATCAATAGCTATGAAGTCAAGGAGTTCTTCAAGGTCAGAGTGTCAATCTCACAAGTTAGCACCTTATTATTCATCCCAAGCAGCAAACTTCTAATATGTCTACCTCTGCAGTACTTGTTTGTCTTAAGGAATTACTCTTAGCTTTTGTTGGAGTTGTTCTAAGTGCTAGGGAATTTTTTTGGGTAATTGTTTTTTGACAAGAAATTAGTTTTTTTATGAAAAAAGGTTAATTTTTCCTGCTGAATTCCTCTCAAATTAGAAAGTGAACAGACTTTTTCATTCTCATATTGAGTTAAAGAAATCTCTTGAAATAGGGGCAGACATTTAAAATAGTAGATAATGACATGTGCAGTGATTAATTTCAGATTCAATCACTCAAAATAAAAGCAACATACAAACAAATGCCTGTTTTTTTCTTATGAAATTGCACTTTTTTAGCAATTCCCCTATTCTACCAATTATCTATCTCTTTCACATAAGAATACCAAACGACAAATACCCAGTGTGCCCTTTGATTTCTTTCGGTCCACTTGTCAGCACTTGCTTCGTAATCGTTGGTCTAACCATTCTAGGTGGTGGTTAACGATGTACTCTAACTTTTGTTGCTTCCTCGCTCCCTTCAACAACTATGTTGTCTGTTTATCTCTCTTAAATCGCACTTTCCGGTGCATCCGTTGATTCCTTATTCTCTTGATCATTTGTTTTCACTTATTTCTTAACCTAATCTGTCTCTAAAACTTCTTTTTGATTATCATTCTCATTCCCATCTGCTACTTCGACTTCCCCTTCATCATCTTTATCGACTTAGCCTTCATCTTCTTAATCTTTCCCTTCAACTTCTGCTCTCTTTCTCTTGTTGTTAACAACCAATGGCACTTCTACAGCAAAAGCACTTTATAGTACCTTATCTCTTTTTTCAAAAGTTCTCTAAATCACCTCCATCGTAGTGATCTACACAAATCGTTACGATCTCATTTCCTCGCAGTTCTTCATAACTTACTCGATGCATGGAGAAAAACAGCATATTCTACCTCCACGTTTTAATACCTTACGAGCATGACCAACAGCTTCAAATGGACGAGGTAAATCTAAAAATACAGCATCAGCAGTGCCTTCTTTTAGGTTATATTATTCCTCAGATTCTAAAGGTAAGAATCCATTTTAGATTGCATCCCTCCAGATCACCTTGAAATTGCTTAAACCCTGTGCACTTAGAACTGCCTTACCATTTGCAGCTCTTTCTTCGTTGAACTCAAAGGTATACAGGAATCCAGTGTCTTAAATAGTCCTAGCCAAGGAGGAACTCAAACTTGCACTCCCAGTGCCTATTGCAAAAAGTCATAGATAAAAATAGAAAAAGAGTGCATAAATCTCAAGATTTTACCTGATTCCACAACGATCGATCCAGGGAGGATATTCATCTTAGCGATAACCATAGAAATATCAGCTTAATAGAGAATCTGTGTCTTATGTGCTAGTGTATCAGTCAGCAATACAGCATCAGGTCTTAGCAGAAAGACAAAAGCGTTCCCTTTGACATTGAAAACCTTCTCTCCATAGCGCTTTCCAACTATTTCGCTGTGTCCAAAATATCCAAAGCGATTCTAGAAGAACCCTTCTTTGGACAATGTCTGCAGTTTCATACTCACCATGCTTTCATAAAACACAACTTAGTCTCCATAGTTAATGGTTGTAGCATCGACTAGCGAGAGATTAAGCTTAGATTCTGTCTCTCCAGTGTTACAATCTTATTTCTTTATCTCCACTTCCGTCATTTCTTGATATATTTTTCCTTAGTTTTGGCTACAATTAAATAATTCTCAAGGATATTAATCCAAACTAGCTCTGGATTCTTTATTTATTTATCTTTTTGGGAAGTAGATGCATTAATTTACTGCGGAATAATTGATATTTAATCTAAAGGATTTGCATATCAAATGATGCTTCAAATCCTACAGATTTTTCAAAAGAAAATAAAGAAGATTTATTGTCTGATTTAAATAAAACTGATCTGATAGCTGTATTCTCCAAAACAGTGATGTTACACGTGTTGCTGATTATTTCATATTTTTTACAATTCTTTTCTGTGCTAGCTAAAAATTTTGCATTCTCTACTGAAACAACTTTTTTTAGCAAATTATTCTAATAATTTGCCGATAGTATTTTCAATTAATACATACATGATTTCTTGACGTAACTCCTAAATATAAATAATACTCATTGCAATACGCAATATCAAGCAGGTTCTTCTGTGTGTAATTAATAGAACAAATTAGATAAACCCACTAAGCTAATACACAAATGATGATCTAACCACCCAATATTATCATAAACCATAGCGCAAACATCAACTATAGCAATGTAGAATATGAATCGTATTTCTTTTGCTTGAAGCGGCATGCTAAGGGCAGTTCCTTGAAGAAACAGCGGATGCTGTAAGTTTAGAAACCAGATTGGGAGTTGCTTTCCAATAAAGTGTCGACGAGCAAATACACATTATTCACTTTTCTGCCGAAGATGCTCATATATTAATTCAGCAAACTAGCAAATATTTATTTTTTACTAATTGGGCTGATGCAGTGCATACCTTAGATAACAATTAGTGGAGGCAAGCCAGTGATGTTCCTGCCGTTTGCTGTGATTTTGTCGATATCCGCGCTGAAAGAAATTTTCGAAGATAAAAAGAGAAAAGATCAAGATAAGCTTGAAAACAACCATCTCGTGGTGCAGAAAGAAGCAGCTTCATTGAAATAGCTTAGCAGTGAATAGCTACATCCTGGACATGTCATCAAAATATCCAAGAATGAGTAGGAAAAACCAATACAAATTTAAAGGAATTTAAAAAAATTATTTTAAGAGTTTTTCAAAGATTTAAAAAATGAGGATAAGTAGAGATTACAAGAGGATCATGGAGTTTAATTGAATTTAGAGAAATACTGAAGTTCATGGAGGGATTATGACAAGGACTAAAAGAGATATTTTAGGGAGAAAACACTATGATTTTAAGGATTTTCAATGAGGGTTTTTTGAGAATCTGTATGATTTTATTTTGTTTTTGGTAAACAAAAGGTAAATCCCAGCAGATGTATTTTTGCTGCAGAGTAGCGAAGAAAATGGGGTATGCTATGTTGAAACCATGAATCTGGACGGGGAGACAAACTTAAAGCTTAAATTGGTCACTAAGGAAATACAATAACTGAGCTGGGATAAGAGAATGAAAGTCTAAATCAATTATGAAGCTCCAAACAGGTATTTACATTAATTCAATGGCCAAGTGAGCTTCGACAATCGCTGGAGTGTCGGTGTCAAAGCTGCAAATGTATTACTCCGAGGGAGCACATTGAAGAATACAGAGTATGTGTTTGGATTGGTGATCTACACTGGCCACGAAACGAAGATCATGATGAATTCTATTGAACCCTCTCCAAAGCTCAGCAGCTTAGAGAGATCCATGAATCGGATGATTGTGATAATTTTCACTCTGCAGCTGTTGATTTGTGTAGCTACTGCAGCTGCACATTGTCTGTGGACAATTCACAGAGAGAACTAGCTGCCGTATTTAGACTACACAGATGATGTAGGTAGTATCGACACAGTCTTAGCGAATATTGGAACTTGGTTGCTAATTTTCACAAATTTCATCCCAATTTCGTTATTAGTCACTCTTGAAATTGTTAAATTCTACTAAGGATATTAACTCTAAAATAAGGAAAACGGAGCGATATCGGTGTAATCTAGTTCATTGAATGAAGAATTAGGATAGATTCACCATGTTTTTTCAGATAAAACTGGGACTTTAACTCTGAATAAAATGGAATTCAAGCATATTTGCGTGAATGGTGTGTCATATGGTCATCCAGCAGAAAGACGGAAAAGAACGGATTTTGTGGATTTCTAAGATCCTTAATTCATGGAATTACTCAGAAAAGAAAGTGCGCTTGAAGTGCAAGCCATGCTATGTATAGGGTTGTGCCATAATGTAGTTGTTGAAGAGTGCAAAAAGAAGGCAGCAGATGAAATGTTAAACAAAGCGGATGAAGAATAAGAAGAATGCAAATCCAAAAATGCAAACAAAACCATTGAAGACGAGGAATCCTCTTAGTTTTATCAAAAATGCCATTACAATGCAGCTTCGCCTGATGAACTTGCGCTGGTTTACTTTGCGAAGGAATGTGGATTTGTGTTTGAAGGTTCCAAGAAATATCAAGGAAAGGAGTTCTATCGACTCAGCCAGCAAGGGAAGATCATAGATTATGAAGTACTTTAATACTTTGAGTTCGATAGCTTTAGGAAGAGAGTCTCAATTGTGCTATTAACACCAGAAGGTATGAGCAAATTATTCCAATTTAGGGAAGAAAATTATTCAATCTCTGAAAATTTTGGTTAATTTTTTCCCTAAGGTAACATATTGATGCTGTCCAAGGGAGCTGATTCCGTCATCGAAAGCTTACTCACCGAGGAAGAGAGACGTGGCCGTAATCTAGCCAGTTGCAAGTCCACAGCAGGATAATACGGCAGCAGTGGATTGAGAACTCTATTTTTAGCTGCCCGAAACATTTCCTAGGAGGAATACTCCGCTTGGGTTGTTTTGTATGAATCTGCTGAAAGATAACTAGTTGACAGGGAGGAATCCATAGAGAGATGCAGAGCTCAATTAGAGAGGAAGTTGCAGCTGCTAGGGGTAACTGCAGTTGAGGACAGACTCCAAGACGAGGTTGCAACTACAATCGGATAAATCAGAGAAGCTGGGATTCGATTCTGGGTGCTCACTGGAGATAAGCAAGAAACTGCGATATCTGTGAGTATCGCTGCTTCGATCATTGAATAAGATTGGAGGTTACATGTGCTCGATGCGACGACTGTGACATTATTGTACTAATAATTGTCCGCCGCAAAAAGAGCAATAACTGACTCTCCAATGATAAAACATGGCTTGATTCTCCAAGGGGAATGTTTCCATATCCTCGAGCACAGCATAGCTGCAGTGGAATCAAATGACAGCTCAATTGCGAAGGAGTTTATTGATGTCGCATTGCAGGCACATAGTGTTATTGGATGTAGATTCTCACCCAGCTAAAAGAAGCAAGTTGTGTCGCTTGTGAGACGATACCACAGTAAAGCACCCACATTGGCAATCGGTGATGGTGCTAATGATGTCAGCATGATATTAGAAGCACACGTGGGTAAGATATTCTGAATTATCCTTATGAATTCATCAAATTTAAACATATTGTGTGTGTGAATTATGAAACTGACTACTTTTTTTCTCCCTCAAGGTATTGGTGTCAAAGGAGTAGAAGGATCACAGGCAAGTCGTGCAAGTGATTACAGTGTCAGCTAATTCTCTGAGCTTAGAGAGCTGCTATTTGATTTTGGCAGAGAATGCTATCGAAAAAACAGCGAATTAGTTCTATTCAACTTCTACAAAAATCTTCTTTTAGTACTACCATAATGGTGGTACGGTGCTTGCGTAGGCGGGCTAAGCGGCACAACAACCTACGATCCATGGATATATTAACTATTTAACACGATCTTCACAGCTCTACCGATAATGATGTACGCTATAATCGATAGATAGCATTCTCGGCGCACACTGCTCGCGTAAAGTTGGTTCTATTATGCTCAAGGAATTCACGGAGAGCTGTTCAACTTAAACACCTTCGCAAGGACTCTTCTCAACGGGGCATTTTAGTCATTAGTCATCACTTCTGTAGTGTTTCTGTGCCTGGAGAACATTTCGATATCCGATGGAGGGAGAATGTCGTATTTTGAACTGACAGGGATGACTGCATTGTTCGTGGTGACGCTTCAAGCAAACATCAAAGTTCTGATATTTACACATTCATTCAAGGCTTTTTCGTTTATCGCGGTGTTCGTAAGCATAACAGCATACCTCTTCTGCTACTTAGTCATAACATCTCCTGACTATGCAAGACTTAGCCCATTATATAACACTTTCTCCCTTGCTTTTGGGAATATCCACATTCTTTTAACTGTTCTCGTAACAACTACCTTACTCTCTCTTCTAGACTTATCTTATCAGCAATTCCGTCATTTCGCATATCATCGAGCACTTCTGGAGTATTCTAAGATGCCACTGAAACTCAGCTCCGAAGTTCAAACTGAAGCAATTAGTTAGAGTAAATCATCCTCGAACATCATCGGTCTTGAGCTCAAGAAAGGCAAAAGTGCATAGACTAGTCATGGATATGCTAAAATGTCATATAGTTTCGATCTATGATCTCTATGAAAGAATTCAAATAAGTCTTAAAATGGCAAATATTTACTGCATAATATCACACAAAATCAAAAAGCAAGCAACCCAATACATGTTCAGTGTTGTTCTCAATAAATTTCATTATTCCTTCCAATTTAAACATTATTTTCATTTTGTTTGAAGTTGCCCAAAGAACACATGTCGTATGTACTAACTTCCAAAATTGAACTCTTGAAAACTTGCTGATTTTTGGATTGCTATTGCTCAGAAAATAAACGCTTTCCTTCCAAATCCTAGATAGCTTCCCCCTCACATAAGCTCGAATGAGATTATTAAGTAATTTTGTAACCCTCTTCAAAACAATTTTTCCCTGCAAACTACCGAAAGGATGAATAAAACCAAGAAACAACCTTAAATATAATTTGCTCTATCTCTCTTTTCTTTTCTTCCACTGGCATGCTGCATATTTATTTTCAAAGACTGCATTGCTGTGAAAATATCATGTAGTAACTTTAACTTTGTTCGAGCATATGGGTTCCTTTCCCCAGAACTAATTAATCAAATCAAACCAAGAAATCTACACGTACTGCTATTACAAATTTATCTTCTCAAATCATATTAGAACAGTG
>Ga0302285_10001009_pt1 | contig 15545 bp, 15 predicted proteins | sample III_Fen_E2_2_FD_200455 | JGI IMG/M metagenome (GOLD analysis project Ga0302285, IMG submission 200455) | Peat permafrost microbial communities from Stordalen Mire near Abisko, Sweden - III_Fen_E2_2 | ecosystem: Environmental > Terrestrial > Soil > Wetlands > Permafrost | place: Sweden: Abisko... | reverse complement strand
GAGATTATTTGACAAATGAAATCAATTCTAAAATAAAATTCATGTAAAACCAAGACTAATAATATTTAATTCATCTGAACTCTTGCTTTTAGAGAATCTACTGTATGTGATTCTATTGCTGCATACTAGCGGAATCCTCTTGCATGTAATGCAGCTAAGACAGCACTGAATAATTATTGTTATTATTACTGCTGCTATTACTTTGATTCTTTCTATTCGCTGAGTTGCTTAGACTATTATTCCTTGACAATGACGAAGATTACAGCCCCCTGTTGTACTACTACTAAAATCCTTAAGAATTATTGTTGGTTATCTCAAACCGCTGAGAGGATTTACTGTTACTTCTGTGATCGAATCTATCACTGCTACTACTATTATTATTGTTATTGTTTCCAATCGTTTTTTCACTTTCAGCCTGTTTCTTCAAGTGTCTTGGGACGGAAGGTGCTACATTCAAGGCGATGATATCCACACTTATCTTGTTGTTAATCTAAAATGATTTGTGATTTCCATTGTTGAATCCATTCGTCGAAGAAGTATTGTAATTATTATTGCTAATCTATTCTTATTGTGAATGAAAGCTCTGAGTAGGATTATTAGCCGGAATCGTTGAGTCTTTGGAAATAGCTGCAATAAGATTTCTGTAGTTGCTGGGCTACTTTTGCAAAACATTCTCACGGTTCTTCCAATTCGAGGAGGAATTCATTGAAGAGGATTACAGTTCCTTAGAGTTATTATTATTCCAGCTTTATGATGATTCTCTTGCTTTCAAGACTACCTTACTGCTGTTATTGTTAATTTCTCTACTTTACACATGCACTCTTTCTCTGCTGCTGTTATTTTTCAATCTCTCCTTCGAACCACTAGCACTTCCACTGTTCGTTCTGCCATTACTCTAGCTAGTCAATTTATCTCTACTTGCTGATCGCCCTGTGGACTTACTATTCGATAATCCTGTAGTTGTAACTATTTATACTGTAGATTGTTTATCCTTAGCCTTATTATTACTATTTCCAAAACTACTCTCTTTCTTACTTACTGTTCTGTAGCTATTGTAATCTTGTGAGTTTCGTTGATTTGTTGTTGTTTTCTAATCACCCGTTGGATCATTACTGCTGTTGCTGTTCTCGTGCTTACTGAATAATCCATTCGATTGTTGTTAATATGAATTTGATTGCTTACTGCTGTTATTCGAGATGATATTTGTAATGTTAGTTAAATGACTAAGATTCTACTATGGTTGCTTTACAGAAGAGCAAGGCTGTTGTTGCTAGGAGACACTGAAGTTAATTGTCTTGCTAGCGATACCAAGACTACTCGGTACTTATGCAGAAAGTTAATTGTAAGCTTAATACTGAGACTGTTTCTGCGGTGAATATTTATTAATCTACACAGCTGCAGGTTCATTAAACGAAATAGGTTCTTTGCAGGTTGTTGCATTGGCAGGTGAAGCGAACCCAGAGTAGTTGCTGTTACTGTAGTTGCTATTGTAATTGTTCATCAAATTATTGTTGTTGTTGAACCGCAAGGAGTTCACGATTTGATTCGAATTCATAGAAACATTGCTGGGTGTAGGTACGTTGGAGATAGTAGAATAACCATCGAATAGCTGACTAGTGTTGTTATTGTTGTTGTTAAATTGGGTAATAGGTACAGTTGAGATCGATGAAGGAGGGTAGATGTTAATCTTATTGATATTGTTGTTATTGTTTGTGAAATAGCAATAAGCACTACTGCTGCTGTTGCTAGCAATATTATTACTGTTATTCGTGCTAGCTAATCCCATGAAATGGGTGTGATTCTGCTGAATTGACTGCAACTTCTCGAAGTTCTCCATGATTTCGTTCTCTTGCTCTTTCGGCATAGGGTTTTAGTGGTACTTCAGTTTTTCTTCATTCATAGATATTGAATTGTTATTGGAGTTATTGCAGCTATTGCTATTCCCCGGATAATTCCCATAACCATTCTTAGAATAGCATTTATTATTCGATGCACACAACAACCCTTGATTATTGTAATTACTCAACTCAGCTCTGCTTTCTTCTCTTTTGAGTATTTCATCTTCAATTTCATTATTCTAAAACACACTGTTCTATTTGGATTATTGCTCTTGCAGCAACTGCTTGTGCTGCGATAATATCTCCCTGTAGCTGCTTTTGTTGAGTTTTGGTGTCAGTGGAATTATTTCGTCTTTGAAAATATTCAAATGGGAATATGTTGATTTATTCACAATGCCTTTTAAATGGTTGAAATCAGGTTCATCTCCCATGTCGATGTCCTTCCCGAGCAACGCGGACACATCCACGTGATTGTAGAACATTCGCCGAATCTAATCGCGTTCTTTTTCTCTTCCTAAACTGAGAATATTCGCGTAGGGGTTGATCTGCAGGTTCGTGTTGAAGGAGGGGTTGCTGGAGCTTAACAGTGCTTGATAATGCGCAGCTGCATCGAATAAAGCTAAGTGTCGGTGGAGAACATCGTCGATATTTTAAGAGACACGATTCCACAGCTGGAGGTAAGCTGCGAATTGTCTGCTTCTGCGCTGGTATTAATGGAAGGCATACCGTCCCTCGTAGTCGAAAATTAATTCCTACCAATCGTCTTTGATACGATGGTTGACGTCTTTTTTGGTTAGATTATTTTTTCGGCTGCACATCAAGACTCCAACTTTGGAGCAGACTACGCTACGTTCACCTTCGCGTTCTTGCTTGAAGAGATTTGAGATGGTCTCAGCGATGTCGATGGTGATATTGGTATTGGCTGCTTTGGTGGCAGCAATCTCAGAGGGGAGTTTGTTTGTAGATTCATTGTTTTTGGAAAGAGGATATTGATTCCCATTATTTTAACAATTTTAGCATACTCCTTCTCCATTGAGATTTCGCGTTTTCGTTAGACTCAATTCGATATTTTTCCGATTTGCTACCATGAGTTTTTGCTGAATTTAAGCGTTTTAGCTGGAGAGATCATTGAGTTTCTTAACGAGATCTTGATTTCGAGTTTTCTCTTCATTACGTGAGATTTCTAAGTCCTTCATTTTGATGAAAAATACAAAAACAACAACAATAAGGACATATTTAATAATAATAAAATCTAAATAAGCACAAAATACCCTGATTTTCTTTTCATAATCGAGAATGAGCAGCTAGAGTGCTTCTTCATTGTTTTTTGCTTGAATATTAGCCCTGACTTTATTTTCGATTTTCTTGGCATTCTACCCAAACCTTATTGTGGAGTAGCTCTGCTCAAATTGACTCTGAGCAGGTGTAATGCACAAAATAATCATCGTCCTTGCATTTCCACCAAGACTGCTCCTGTTTTTGAGTAAAACCATCCAAGAAATCAAATTTAGCATATTCACCCAAAGTTAATGAAACAACCTACCAAAAATGAGTTTATTTTTTACTTGAGTATCTTAGTCAATGGTGAGTTTCTGTAAGGAATATGGACTAGAGATTTTCCTTCTGCGATTTACGAGATGACTTGAGTTAAAAAGAACAACGATTTATTGATGAACTATCCTTCCTTCACGCGATCTTTCACTGTCTCTGTCGACTATGAGCGAACTTCCAAGGAAAGTATTTCATCAAGATTCGCATGGTTCGAGACCTTTTCACTGCCTGCAAGATCGATGAAATTGAGCTCAGATGTGCTGATTAACGTAGCATCGTGCTAAGATAGTTTATTGATAAGTTCAATGTTGTTAATATTGTTCAAAACTGCTACTCCCTAGGGGAAACAAACATATTAGAAAAGGGGCTAATAATAGATATGTAGGTTACATTTGAATTTCCTCCATAATGCATTGACTGCGATTTCCTGTGCATGCACGTCTTGAGCAACGAAGAACTAATGCTTTGAACGTACAATTTGAAAATGCTATGAGATCTCGACGAATGATGATTCAGCGATGTTTATGCGTAGTGCTTGTTGGATTCTCCTTTTTTGAGCACATCAAATGCTTCTTCTAGAGAACTTACACTTTCTTCAGTGACTCCTTTGATGTAGAATTCTTTTTGTTGATTCAACCCAACTGACAGAACTTCACTTAAACGGTTTTGATTGTTCAGTAGATCGTAAATATAATCATTGTAGATCTCGACATAACTGCATCGCACCACATATGTTTTGTCTTCATCCTACAAAAATAGTATCCCAAAGAAAAAAGCAATTTTTAGATTCAAATTTTGCAATTTGGAATGATTCTTCATGCCGATTCTCTTTCTCTCTCTTCTTTCTTACCGCTTTGATGGTATCGAAGAAATCTTACAAGGCAAGCATGAGAATGCCTTTATTGTCATCAGGAGTGCTGATGTTAATTCGATCGAAATCTATGTCGTCTATGTCGACTGTGCAGTTTGCTGAAGGTAGATTACTTCCACTTTTTTTACGTTAAAGCTACGATTACGCTTAGGGAGTTGATGAACCTGAGGAATTATTGAAATAATCTCTAGCTTAGTTGAGCTGCTACTACTATTGCGTTTGTTTCTTATCGTACCCCATCATTGTGTAGGTCTTGCCACTTCCACTTTATCCATACATGAAAATTGTACCGTTGACACCATTTAGAGACGATTTCAAGATACTTTGAACGGAATTCTCATAGACAGTTTTGTTAGTTGCTGATTCGTCAAAGCAGCGATCGTACAAGAACCGAAGCTACCTGCTGTTAGACAGAGCATTCTGCAAGACATTCCTGCTGGTTTGGTTAACGATATTATCATTTTAAACTTAAATCGAGCTGCCTTCTTAGACTTCCCAGGCTGATTTCTCACCAGCTCGAAGTTCTCTGTCATTCAATGGACGGACTCGCAAAGACACATGAATGTTCTCCATAATCGATTGACTGTGTGATTGTGATCTGTTGAGTCCTTAATCAGCTGAAAATAAAGTAAAATATGGTCTAAATTAAGTAGTTTAATCAGAAATAAATTGTCGTTTGTTCTAAAGTTTCAAATAATTGATTTCGCAAGTTAATTTGTTTTTTGTTTTTGAACTCTTTTCAGATTTTTTTCAATTGATTAAAGGAAAGAACGGCCAGCATCCGTTGAAAGTGTTAAAATGAGGGGGGTTTGAAACTGAAAACAAAAAATATTGCTTTGAAACATAAAAATCATTGGAAATTCAACAAAAATGCCTTTTAATTGAGTAATTGAATCATCATTGTTTCTTGTTTCGTAATGATTCTTTCAAGTTATTTCTTTGTTCTTTTTTTGCAAAAAATAGGAAAAATAAATAAATGTGTCCTATCAAGGGACTGAAACTCTTGTAGCTTTGATTTGCCTTAATTAAAAAAGGATTGCTACTTCTCTCTCTTTCTTCAAGCTAATTTCGCTGAAGGTTTGAAGAATAATAACAATAATATATTTTGCATTGAATTTCAATCAAAAAATTAATAAATTTCTAGATACTTTAGTGATAATCAGAGACACAAGCTAAAAAAACTATGAATAAAGTGTCCGATGTGGAGATGAAAATGAAGGAATTTCTTCAGAGATTCCATGAAGCATTTTAGTTTATCACAGCACCTTAGCAAGACAGCCAATAAGTAACTTAAATGTCAACAGATTGCACTGCAGCATTAGTTGGATTAGCAGCAAACATGAAAACTGCAATTGGAGAACTTAAGGAATTAGATATTCTTTCTGAGGAGGAACTCGATGAATAAGTAAAAAAGGCATAATTAGAGAGATAAGTAGCTCTAAATGCGTTCTAAGCAGTGAAAGCGCAAGCTGGTAAAATTAGATATTACATTAACTCATTTTTTTTAGTTGAGAAAGCCAAAATAAACATTATTTCTCTTTGAAGAACAAATGAATGTCTTTCAAAGAGAACTAAATTGATTATTTTTTGTATTTTTTCTAGAGGAAACGAATAATAATTTGAAAGACAACATCGATAATCTAGCAACTTAGCTCTATGATTTAAATGATTGAGGATTTATTAGAAAAAAGTAGGATCGTGTAGTATTTTATTGTTGTTGTAGTTGTTGTTGTTACTTTTAGATGTTTAATAGTTATTTTTAAAGAGTTCCACAAACATGCATATACATTCAATTAATTTGTTATTTTTGTAAAGAGAATTGTAGCAAGGAAATCAATAATGAGAAATGTTGCTTAAATTGATGAAATCAAATGGAATTGGGTTGAGGAAAATAAGAAAGAAAAGAATGTTTTTGAGTAAATTGAAATCAAAATGGCAAGGATAGGCAGAGACATCCTGTTTTTAATTATGTTTCATTCAAAAAAAAGTTGATAAAATTTAAAGAACCAAGAGTGTAGAGGGAATAAACAAAACAAACCCGAATTCAAGTAAAAATAACAAGTAGCAGTAGTATTCTTTGACAAAAAAAGAATAAAACATAACATACATAACACCTACCTCCCTTTCTGCCTTCATCCCTTTACACACCTTGTCCCCCACAAATGATGGCTACGTAGAAGAACTTCCAAGAAATTAGTAAGAAGATCTTGCAGTAGAATTTCTTTATGCAGCAACGAAAGATTGAGCATCGCGAGATAGTGAGTTTTTGGATTTAAATGGGTGAGAAGCAGAATGTGTACTCCTACATCTGCGACTTAATCAAGCAGATCTGCTCCTTCGAGAAAGACAAAAAGATAATCAATACAATTAAATCCATGACGATTGGAAATCTCCTCACGACACTGTTCGCTGTGTCGATGTTCAGAGAATTCGATAAGAAAAATGAACTCACATCGTTCAAAGAGAAGGAATGCGTGAGTTTGCAGCGAAGCAACGTTGCTTCTATGCTATGCCCGCATACTGTTTCGCTCGTGGAGAACTTCTTTTAAATCCACTCAGAATCATCCGAACCGAATTTCTTGTCTAATCTCATCGGATAAATATGCTGCTTTCCAGATCTGACAAAACAAAACTTAGATACATTCAACTAAGAATCCCAAATCATGGGACATCTTTAAAGTAAGAGATTCACAAATAACAATAGAAGGAATAGTATGTTTGAATGAATTATATTGTGCTTTTGTAATTGGAAAAAGAAATAAAAAGGAAAAAGATTAGTTTAAATGAAAGAATTGAAGATTCCTTTGATCTTGATTTTGTTGAAAAGAATTATTATTTTTTAAATGTTTTTGAGTGTTTAAATAATTTTGTATGTAATTTGATTTTTTTTGTTTTTTACACTCAAAACAAGACTACTACAAGCAACTTGAGAAATACACACATAGCGTTCAAGAAGAGTACTCATCTCATTATTCAATGCTTCTTTTAGAAGAGAATCAGCTTCTAGAGACAGGGGAATTCTCATACACTTATGAATACTTCTTGAAATTCATGAGACAGAAAAAGAGAATCGTTCCTAGAGTTGTATTCGACATCATTGTTAGATATTTCAAAGTAGGAATAATTTTAGTTCTTCTGATTAATTTTAAATAATTTTTAATCATTTTCTTGTGAATTCCTTCCCTATAGGTGCTTCCTTAAATAGCAAAGGAATTTCCAGATGAAGCTGAAAAGAGTATTCTCTGCTTAATGCATCTAACAAAGTAAATAATCACATTCTTTGGAGTTAGAGATAATGAGTCGATTAGAACTGTTCTAAGTTAAGTGCAAGTCTTCCGAAGATGGCCTTATCCAGTTGGAAATATGGCTTAGGAATTAGTTTCCCTGCTCTTCAAAGAAAAGAAACTCAACGGAAATGCGTTTAGGTTTAAAGTTAGAGAGGAGATCCCTTCTGTCGATATCGACTAAACTGGTTTCCTCCATTCTTCGCAGAATGCAAATTCTAATAATAGACAAAGATTCGACGACCAGTCCTCTATGCATTAAGCCATCAACATCCCTCCAAATCAAGGGATTTCTCGTGAAGGAGGAACATCCTACAAGAACGACTAGCGTGGACTTTACAAGGCGTAAATCATAGGCGATAGAGAGCAAGGAGAAATTCATTATATCTGCATGCTGAGCAAACAGCTCTTGTCAGATAATCGTGTTTGCAGCGAGCATGTATTGCGCACAGCGTTAGTGACAAACATGCTGAGTTTATCATACAATACGCATCCGGATAACGACATACCAGGGATCATCTCGAAAAAGAAAAAGCAGGATGTGTTTAAGATCTACTGCTAGTTATTACGAGTTTTCGAGAAATGGGATAAACTTGACGATTTGATTGACATTCAGCTCCTGCAGAAGGATCAATTCGGGAAGATTATCAACTCAATTATTCCACTGCCAAACGACGATTAGATCTACGATGAATCCATTCACACTATTATCACGGAGAACTTCGCTACATTCATCCCTGAATATCCCTACCCCGAATTAGAGCCACTGAACAAATTGCAAAGACAGCCAACGTTTAAGTCCTCCGCATCGAAAATGAACCACTCATCGAATATTGGAAACACAGCCAACAGTGACGAGAATCCATCTCTCACGATGTACTATCCCCTCGTCAATGAAATGTAATAATTTCAGAATGTGGTTTAGGAGAAGAATATTTTTGGAAATTCTAACCTTTTCATTCTTTTTTGTAAAACTCAGGGAGTTGAAGAAACTTTAAGGAGGAGCAAACAAAAATGCGTTTATGGAGCAATTCATCTCAACTTACTTTGACATCGAAACGATTAGGGATAATCCTTAATATCAAGAGCCTCATCGGTTTGTGGTTATGGGAGGAGACGCTGAATTACACGGGTTGGTTTAGGTATTAGGTGAATTTTTCGATAAAAAGGATAATAAAATCATGAATTCCTTGGATCTTCGTGTGTTTGTTGTTCCAACGAAAAAGAACACGTTAGCGCACTACATTGCGAGTAAAGACATCTGGTATTAGAGGTATTTATACTTGCCCTTCAGAGAAGAGCTCATTATCCCGAAACTCGAAAAAGGCGATGAAGGATCAGAAAGAGATAGGTTTGATCCGTTTTAGTTCGATCAAGACACCAAAAGTGTGCCCATGCTTCCTCAGGAGCTGCGATTGCAAGTACTCCACTCGTACATCAGAGAAGCGAATCGATCGTTCAATGTGAGAGTGTACAAGTGTTCTTGCACTTTCTTGAATAACACTCGCAGTGTGATTTATTTCTGCTAATATCTGGAAATTGGAGAATCAGTCATGGCAGAGATTATTCAGTAAGAAACCATATTAATTTTTCATTTTTTTTTACAATTTTTTATGTAAAAATCATCGAATAGAGATGATTAACTTTTAGCTGATTACTTTGGAAGAAAACAACATATTTTAATCTTGTTGTTTTATTGATTCTAGACGCTAAAAAGGAGTCAAGAAGGGTGAGAACCATCAATCTCTCTATGAAATGAAAGAAAAGAATCAAATTAAATTCGGTGGGATTGACTTGAGAGTTACTTTCCAGAGTGTCGACTATCTGGGTAACAAGTGGAAAAAAGAAACATACGATGAATGCTTTAGCAACCTCAAAGTGAATAACGTCTACAAGGAATATTTTGAAGGCAACACTCCATTCCCCAACTCACATTGGCTAGAGTTCACGTGCATCACCCAAGAAAATGCTAAATTGTTCGATAGCAATCTACGAAATAAGCATTTATTTAGGAAAAATCCCAGTAAAAAATAAAAAATAAATTATTTTGCATTTTTCTGGGAAAATAATTAACTTTTTTCTTCGGTTTAATCAACAGAGGATCCTTAATCCGGTGCTGAGTAAGTCTAAGCTGCATTTAAAGCGCTGTTTACATCGGTTCCCGTTGAGACAATCGAAATTGAAGCAACAAGTGAGTTCAAAACAGATGGCAGAACAGACTGTGGCTCATTCTCGATTCTTGTGGATGGGAAGATCTTCTATGATCTCAAGAAAGTCGAAGTCGAGCCTGTGACACAAAAATGCAAAGATGATCCTCGTCAAGATAATCCTCATGTGTTCCTCAGTATCCCAATCATGACATTCTTACCGCTTAAACTTTGAACACTTTTGGAAGTTTCAAACTGTTCTGATTCCATCACAGCAGCTACATTTTTACCATAACTACTTATTTCACAGTTTGTTATCAACTAAAAAGCAATTTAGAAATGCTGATCTTTTCTGCAACTCAATTTTTTTCTGAATCACATTGAACTTTCATTAATGCAAAGACTTGAATATTTCTATTATTACCATCTCTTTTTTCTACAAATTTTGAAACTTTAAAACCTAAATGGAACATTGATTTGTTGCTAACAATCTTGTAATTAGCTCTCTGAAAATCATTATTGTTTTTTTCAATTGGTATGTGAATTTAACAAATCATACAAAAAAAATACAATACAAAAAAGCATTACTAATAATATTTGCTTTCGTTATTCTTCCTTCATTCGTTTCTCCTTTCAAAAGCACATTCTCCTCCTCACTCAGTAGTTTTCTCAGATTTCTATTATTCTTATTCCAGATCAACAGGTTTCTTTTTGTTTTCATTGATAGAAACACCAGTAGATCCAAATCCACCAGCTCCTCTCTCAGAATCATCTAATTCTTCAACTTCTTAGATATCAGTAGGAGTGATCTTCTCAATAATCATTTAAGCAACTCTATCACCATAGCTCACTATTAGAAAAAAAGAGTATTTTGGTCACATAAATTCAATCACCAAAAACAACAATAATATTCAACAATACCTTTGAAATCAACATCGGAATGGTTAAAGAGTAGCACTCCAACTTCACCTCTGTAATCTTCATCAACGACACCAGCACCTGTATCGATGAAGTTCTTCCATGCAAGCCCTGAGCGAGGAGCTATCCAAAATATTATAAGTCAAGCCACAAAAATTAGAATGCATACTATTTATTGTTTTCTGTTAAATCTCTTTATTTGATACTTATTCTAAATCGAAAGGCTCAATGTGTTTATCAGATTTGAAAAAAAAGCAAGGTGCTTTGGGATACAAGATCAATCAAAAAATTATTGATTCCAAGCAGTACTTGGATATCCCTTCTTTCGGAAAATAAAGATCCTTCAGTTTAATCCCCTTCTTTCCAAGCAAAATCTATTATTTAATTATTTTCAGGCAGTTTTCCTCTTTTTGGAAATTCCCAATTCTTTCCTAATTAGTTTATCTGTTTTCAAATATTTTTCAATTTACACTCTAAGTTTCAACGAATATTAAAGTTAATTGCGAATAAACAATTGATCAATAAAAAAGAAAACAAAACGAAATAGAAGAAACTTTCTCCCTTATCAAAAAGTATGAACTCCTTCTTCTCCTGCTAATTATTCTTTATTATCATCTTCCTAGCAAGTTTTCAACCTGCCTTAAGTCAAGACACTTGCAAGCAGCTGTCTTGCAGCAGGAAGAAAATACTGTCTGGACTATAGCGGTTCTTGTACGGGTATTTAATCCTCTTGCTCAAAAACATGCTCATATGATTCACAGTGTTCCTCCACTTGCTGCAAATCAGGATATTGCCAGTATTCTATTTCTTGTTCTGATGACTAAGGAGACAAAACAATTATAATTATTATTCCTGTGGTGGCTTTTAGTGGAGTTTTAATAATATTCATTCTATATGTGGTCATAGAATGTATTCGGAATAGATAAAAAATGAAACAGTAGGTAAGAATTTAAGCGTAAGCCAGGGATGCAAATAATGCAATGATGATGTAATACAACTAGAACGCATAGATGAACTAGCAAAACCAGTAAGATGTTCTCTTGCAGTAAATAGCGCCGCAATAAGCACCTAATACTCCAACTTAATAATAAAACATGATGCTTTAGTAACTCGCTTTTTAGCAAGCTATTAATAATACAGCACCATAGCAAAATTAACTGAATGACATGAATATAATGCAGTATCCAATAAGGGGTGAACGAATGTCAGCCTTAATAAATAAACTCAGGACAACCAATTATCTACAATCTCAATTTAAACAATCAGAGAGTGAGCTACCTATGATATGCCAGATATTTATTGGTTCAATTTTATTAAAAACACTTAGTGAGTATTAATCGCAAGTTTAAAAAACATTTTCTACTCTGTCTTTCTATATATTTATCTGTTTTATGTTTTGTTTATGATGATTGACACGGAGTAACACAAAAGAAGTAAGCCAATTGATTTGGGATTTATTTTTATCTTCTTGGTTTGTCAGGCGATTTAATTAAGTAAGTTGAAAAATTTTACTTTTATTCCTTCTGAAAAAAATTAATAAAAGCTAATAGACAAATTTGGAATCACTCAGGCTTGTTGAAATCTAAAATACTTCATGCACATTTGATGATCTAAGATATTTAACTCCAGTAAAGAATCAAGCTAGACGATGAAATACTTTTCGAAGTGACTAAAATATTTTAAAGAATAAAGTAGGAAAGAAAATATCAAATGATATTTTGGTAAGTATTATTTATTTTTGCAAGATTGTTTCATAATAAAAAAACTGTACTATCTTCTTAAGCTGTTACTAGTTATTTGTGATGAAAAAACGGAAGACAAAGATAACCCTGAAGAAAGAAGGAATTGAACTTTCAAAATAATTTAAACTAGTCTCAAAGAATTTTAGCAGATTAAGAAAAGATTTTACTGAAAAAGAACAGTTTTTTAGCCTTGTCTGGAATTAAAAAGAGAATTATTATAAGGGATTTCTAAATGTTGCTGAATTATGTTTGTGTTGAACTTTCTTCACTCGCCCTGGAAGAGGTAGTTTGCTTTAAAATGAGAATATTATATTTTTTATTTTTTTTATCTTCTAATTTTTGGATGCATTGCTCATACTTCAGAAATTCATTTTAAAGATAGTTGAGGGTGCTTAATTTGAAATATTTCCATGCTTTGTTGTTCTAGTAAATGAAAAGCTCGTTTTATTTATGCTGATGTGCTTGACTGGTATGCAGCACCAAACTGATGGTTTAGTCTGCTAGATAAGTGAAGAAAATTAAGATTTTTGGAAGATAGAAGATAAATAGAGAAATGAAAATATCCAAGAAAGAGCTTTGAAAAAATGAAGGAAAAAGTTTGGAGGTTTTGGAGGGAAATGTAAGTGAGCTGTGAATAAAAAAGTTATTTTTTCTTGTTAATAGAAAATTTAACAGATTGAATTAATCGGGAAGTTATAAATCAGTATTTCCCTTTCTATTATTGTAATGCTTCAATTCAACAAACAGAAACAAATGTTTTCTTTTCTAACAACATTTCTTACTAAAAAATAATGAGAAGAGACAGATATTATTTTCAAGAAGTAATAAATAAGAACTCCTTTTGTAAATGTTCTTTCTTCAATTAACTCTCCTACAGAATATCTTGCCAACAGAAGCATTGAAGAATGTTAGAATAAATTAATAAATTAATAAATCACTTTTCTTACCTTGAAGATGCTAATAGCCATCTTTTCACTCTCCTTCATATGTGCTCCCATCATGCCAGAAGAACTTGCCTATTGAAGCATTAAACATTATTAGAATAAATAAATCAATAACTTTTCTTACCTTGACCATGCATTTTGTCATCTTTCCACTCCCACTATTTCAGAATTTCTTGCCTATTGAAGCATTCAACAATGTTAGAATCAATGAATCAGTCACTTTTTTAACCTTGACCATGCTGCTTGTTATCTTTCCACTCTCCTTCAAAAATGTCCCCATTATTCCAGAAGAACTTGCCTAAAAACATTAAATAATATTAGAATCAATGAATCACTCAATAAATCACTTTTTTACCTTTACCATCCATTTTGTCATGTTTCCACTCTCCTTCATATCTGTTCCCATTATACTTGAAGTACTCGCCTATCCAAGCATTGAGCAATCTTAGAATCAATAAAATACCTCTCTTACCTTGACCATCCTAATAGCTATCTTTCCACTCTCCTTCATATGTGCTCCCATCATTCCAGAACATCTTGCCTATTGAAGCATTAAACAATAATTAGAATTAATGAATCATTAATTTTTCTTACCTTGGCCATGCATTTTACCATCTCTCCACTCTCCTTCATATTTTTCCCCATCATTCCAGAAGAACTTGCCTATTGAAGCATTAAACAATATGAGAATCAATAAATTTTCTTACCTTGACCATGCATTTTGTTATCTTTCCACTCTCCTTCATATTTGTCTCTATCATTCCAGAATATTTTGCCTATTAGCACATCGAATAAAATAAGAATCACTCAATAAATCACTTTTTTTACCTTGACCATCCATCTCGCCATGTTTCCACTCTCCTTCATATCTGTCCCCATTATTCCAGAAGGACTTGCCTTTTGAAGCATTGAACGAAATTAAAATCAATAAATCAATCACTTTTTCTTACCTTTACCATGCTTCTTACCATCTTTCCACTCTCCTTCATGTCTGTCCCCATCATTCCAGAAGAACTTGCCTATTTAAGCAAAACTCTTAGACTAAACCTACTAAAAATAATAATATCTTTACTTACCTTATCCATTTCTTATGTTATCCTTCGTCTCTCCTTCATAGTATCCATCATCACAAGGAATTCTTTATTTCCCATAATACAATGTGGTTATGAAATAAGACTGAAAATAAATAATTCTTGTAAAAATAAATGAACATGACACTGAAAAAAAGTGTTAAAAATTAATCTCCTTTTTAAGGAGCAACTTTAATATTTCAAACAAAGAGATAGTTTATTTCAGGTTGATAAAAGAAAGTATGAATGAAATATCTGGGAACTAAGACAAATCCACTCCTCTTTTGCAAACAAATCAAGAAAATAAACAACTTAATTACACTGGCTGCAATTCAAGAGGAGGGAGCGATTGGTATATTTTCTGTAGCTCAACGATAACCTCATCAGGTGAAGCTCGATCTTTCGGGGAAGTTGCTAGCATTTTAAATGCAATCTTCACAATGTTTTAATGTTTAAGCTAGGTGATATCAGAACAATTCCCTTATTTTATTTGAAGCATCTAGAAGGAGTCATGGTTACCACATAATCTAATGAGAATTAATCCAGCGGCGAACCAATCTGATTCAATTTAGGATTTTTGTTCTATCCTTTGCTCAGGGGCTTCATAGCACAAGTTTAATATCTACTAAACTCTGATTCCTTGTAATTCCTTAGAGAGTCCAAAGTCTGCTAATTTGGGTGAGTTTTTAGAAGAGAGAAGGATGTTCTAAGGCTTAAGATTGCCATGGATAATGTTATTCTCCTTAAGATATTTTAGCCCGCGAAGTACTCCGATAAACATAGCAATAATAAGAGAATCGCTGATATTAGGATTATCTGAAATGAAAGTTTCTAGATTACCGTTTTCTTCTAAATTCATAACCAAAAAGACATATTTATTCTCTAAGTCAGTCATCATATCAAGTAGATGGACTGTGTAAGGAGATTCGAGTTTCTTCATGAATGCGAATTCTTAAGTGAAACTATTGAGCTACTTGTCGTTTTCAATGTGTATCAACTTGATTGCTACTTTAATTTGAGTTTAGATATTTTTTGCAAGCAGAACTGCACCGAAGGAGCCGCATCCAAGCATGCGCTCTACTGTATATCCTCTTTCTGCCAAATATTTCTGTGAAGCTAAGACATCAGTGGCTTGTAGGTTCTTTGAATATTCTTTCTAAAGCATTGCTGATATTGTTTC
>Ga0302285_10001006_pt1 | contig 15595 bp, 12 predicted proteins | sample III_Fen_E2_2_FD_200455 | JGI IMG/M metagenome (GOLD analysis project Ga0302285, IMG submission 200455) | Peat permafrost microbial communities from Stordalen Mire near Abisko, Sweden - III_Fen_E2_2 | ecosystem: Environmental > Terrestrial > Soil > Wetlands > Permafrost | place: Sweden: Abisko... | reverse complement strand
TTGTAAAAAACTGTATTTAATAGCTTTTCTTGATTTTTGAAACACTTAAGTGCGGAGAATTTCATTGTAATTCCAAGAGTTGTACTAAGGCTAATTTAAATATCTGAATTCGTCTTTCTTGATGCCGCTGCTGGAGGTGCTGCAGAGACTATTTGAAGTCACAATAAAGTCCAATATTGGCTGACTATGCATAATGTAAATTAACCCATCTTAGCACTCCTCTTTGTAATTTGCAACGAGCATCTTATACTGATTGATTTTGTTCAAGCCGTAGACATTCTTTGTTCAGGTAAAAAATCAGAAATAAACAAAATGCTAAAAGAGGAAACTATTAATAACTTTTCACTCATCATTTGGATAATTTTTGAAAAATGTTACCTCCTCGTCTTTTAGCTATGAAAACTTTTATTGGACCAAGTTCGCGAGAGAATAAAATGAATCAGTGAAACCTTCTTTGACTTTGTTTTTGTAGATTTGCAGCAGAATTTAGTTGAAAATAGTGTCATAGATGATGTTGATGTTTTTGTAGTATTTCGTGGAAGGGATTTTTTTCTGGAGTTATTGGATGGCGATTTTATCTTCGTTAGTGATATTCGCAGAATCGAAAGCTAATTTCGTTTCGATCCTAAACATTTCATTCTTTTAGCGGATCGTAACGTTCAGTTCAGGATAGACATAATTCTCTGAATGTGGATTGTTCTCGTTTGAGATGCACTGGTTAGACATTTCAAGGGCTTTTAAGATTATTTCTTGGTCCTTCAATCTCTCAGAATTCAGAAGGTCATTATTGGTGTCTACTTCTTTCATTTTGTTCTCAATCGTTTCTTTTTAGTTTTTCAGCAGATATAAGTATGCTTTGGCTTGATGTAGTTAAGATTCTATCCTTTTATGTTTTTGATAAGAATTTATTAAAAAAATAAAAATAAAAATCATGTTACACTTTTTGAAAATCCGTTCCTTTGATTTTATTGATGAGAAACTCGATAGTCTCTAGGTTTTGTTTGTATTAAAAGCATGTGCTCTTTTCATTGATTTCTACATCGAAAAGCAGCAAATGGAGGTATATTTCAGCCTTTTTGATCTATGCAACTCGAAGCAATTTCATTTCTTCTGAAAGCTGGAGGTATTTCTAGAAGAAAGGAATGCCCCAGTAGATGATTGGCTTCAGTAGATGATTCTTAATAATTGCCACCTTCAAAATTGAGATGAGATTGAAATAAAACGAGAGGAATATCTCAACGATGGAATCAATCTGCTCCGGTGTTAGATTCTCGTTAATCAACTGAGACTTATCTAGAATCGATCCGACAACAAAGAAAGTCTCGTAATTCTTGATTTGAAAGTCCTTTAAATTTAGAAATTAGCAAAAAATTATTTTTCCTTGAAAAAAAGAAAAAGAATTGACAAATTAGCGAGAGTGCTATTACTATTTGTTATGGAATGGGAATATCTGGTTTTGGCACAATATCTTAGAAGACTTCTTTATTTGGGGAATACAGTGAAAAATCAATTATCTTGAGTGTTTTCCATTCCGTCATGGTTTCTTGAGTCTACACAACAGAAGCGAACAAATAAAGACTACTGATTTAGGCTTCGTAGTTTTAAGATGCACATTCTCTCAACGCTTCCCTCAATCCAATGCTAGTTATCCGCAAGCGATGCTTACTCAGTATGAAGCTCTAACCTTGAATAATATTATTTAAATCAGAAAAGTACTTTACTTGGGTTGAACTATTTTGCACGGTATTTTGCTAGATCTATTATTAGTGTATTTTTTAGGAGTAAATCTATTTTTAGACTTAGTTTTTCTCAAGCAGAGTTATGATGTATCTCAATCGCTCTAGCCATCCACTGGAGATCAGCTGCCCAGCAGAGAGTTTCTTGAAGTCTACTTCACTCAGTCCTGATTTAAAAAACGAGAGAATACACAGGATTCGGAAATTCTCGTTATCTTTTTGTATCTCGTTCAGTTGAATATCTTCTCTGAGTTCAACTTCTCTGAAATCATGGTACTTTACAAAGGACTGGATGTTGTACGGAGTGCGAGGGACTTTAACATTTGAGATAAACACATCCAAGAGTGCTCTTTTGGAAGTTTAACTGATTTTTTCTTTTTCGAGGAGGCTTTTTAGAAAGACTCTCGTGTCGTAATCCATGTACTCTCTGAGATGGAACTAATAGAAAGGTGATTGAAAGTTTTTCGAAGTTGTCAAGATAATTTTCAGTCGCTTAGTGTGCCGAGTCAACTCGATCAGCAGCGAAATAAAGCTGTTTTTATCTACATCCACAATTTTATCGCAGTCTCGCAAATACAAAAAGGAATCTTTATCTATGATACTTTCCAAGAAATCTTCTTTTGAGCCTTTTTTGAGTAAATCCCATATTTATCGTGTAAAGGAGGCGTTTTTCATCTAAAAGTGATCAGGAGACAAAAAAAAATTAAAAAGTTTAAAATCAGAAATTGCGAAATTCTTGATTACATCAACCGCATAAATAGAATCCTTGAAGAGTCCACGCTATTCGGAGTATTCAATAAGTTTATTTACAAACAAACTCTTTCCTACTCGATTATTACCAAGGATGACCGCGCATTTTTATGTTGGTTCCTTGAGAGCTTTGAGAACTTAGAAAGTTTCAAACTTTCTCACAAACGGAGTGACTTCATACTTGTCAAAGGAGAATTCAGAAAGGTCAATGAGTTTACCAAATTTTTTCTGTTTGAAGAGCTGCTTTCTAACAAATTCAGAGTTGCAAAAACATTTTCAAAAATATGTATTTTTCCATCAAAAAGTGATTTTTTGTTACTTGAAAAAATTATCCGATTTATCAAAATCTAGTTTAAATTTGGAGCATTCCGAATGGAATATGAGATGATTCTCTGCAAGTTCTTATTGCGAATAGCAGCAGCATGTAAAGAGATGGTTTTCAGAGGCAGGTTTACAGATGGAATATTTCTAAAGAAATTATTGAGCTTCTTTGCAAGTTTAATAGTGAATTTGCTATTTATATCGCGGACATATGCAGTTAAACTCATGATCGGAGTGAAGAGGACATGCTTCTGTAGAATACATCCACTTGCAAGTCGGCTTATGCGCGTGGTTACAACAGCATGGAAAATACAATCTATCTTCAAGCACTTTATCTGTGATTTCCTGAGCATTCTTGAACAAATCTTCAATCGACTATTATGTAATGTACCTATAGAAGTATTTACTGAAATTTTGCGCAACTGAGTCCAATATTGTGGAATCCTGTGCTACACTCACAACGAAAGGCACACCAGCTTCTCTAAACACATCGCTGACGATCTCAGAGTTGCAGGCATTCACAAATACTAACTGTGCAGGACGATACGATATCCCAAAAATAAATTAAAACAAGCCCAAAAAGAATACTTTTTAGTCATTTTTTACTTTGGGGCGATGTTCCTACAAAGGCGAGAGTATTTTTCTAAGCTCATCTGGGTTCACCTTCTGCAAGGAATAATCTTATGTTTCAAAATGTAAATATTTCCCTGTGGAATCTTTCTACCCATGGCAAATGATGTGCAGAATCGTCGGCTTGTTCACTAAGCAGATCGTTTAAAGATTGTCAATCGTTAAGGCAGCTATTTTGATTTTGATCTGCTTGGAGAGGCCTTCCAGTTCTTTTTTCAGGGAAATGATCTCATGTTAGTAGCTGACTGCTTGCTGATATGGCTGTTCAGTTCGATTTTTCTCAATAAGTGGGTCACTGTACAAAATAGCTACATCTATGATCAAATCATCTTCACTTTCACTTTTTTCCTCGATCATTAGAGGCCGCTGCTTCTCGAGTTTCTGCACATTCAACATTTCTTCAATTTTCAAGCGAATCGATTCGTTGGTTATCTCTAAGTTGTGCACTCTTGTGTAGATTGACAAACCTCTTTTCAGCTAAACTTGCAACTACCCTTGATAAAACTAAATAGGTGTGACTGTATCTGTGTAATTAAGCAGCAAGAAGTATTAGCCATCGTTTTAACTGATTTTGACTTATGTTTCATCGAATCCAGCAACTCGAGAGAATAAAAAGTCTATCAAATCCGTTGCAGTCAGGTTGTATCCAAGCAATTTCAAGAATTATGTCGCTTTGAAGCTCACAGGATCTCCTTATTCTCCATCTTCTTCGATAAAGCGACACTCGATTGTATATTACTGCTACTCTTCTTCTGATTCTTTGAGTATCGGAGAAACGTTATATAACTGTTAACTTGTAGCAACTGAAGAGCATGGAGTTTATTCATTCTTAGCGGCATGCTTTCCTTTTTTTCCCATATTTATATGGTTTTGTGTGTGCGTCAGTGTTTATCAAGCTCCCCTTTCAATTTTTCTATCTTTAAACCTCAAAATAATATTTTTTATCCCATTAATCAATGCAACAACACACAAAAAAGAAGAAGTATCTAAAAATCTTGAAAGATTTAATTTCGATTCGCCTACTTCTTTTTCCCTAGAATAAGTAGAATAAGAATGTTGATGCATTGTATTAGTGCAGGTGAGTAAAGTTAATGCAGATGCAAAGCCTAACTAGTTTCTTTCCTTGGCACTTAGACGCCTTTTAATTGTAAAAATATATTTTCAAAATACTATTTGATTTTTTGGGTCTGATTTAAGTCAAAAATAAGTCCACTTTGACAATAGGATACATGCATGAAGGTTCAGTAAACATAAAAACTATGGAATGAAACTGCAGTCAAGAGAAAGGAGTTGGAATTAATTAAAACCTGAGCACAAAAATGCTTGCGAAACAGACTTGCTCTGACTGAATGGATGATATTTTCATTAAAAAGATTGGCATTTAGAAGAAGGATAGGATAGAACTCGACTGGAAGTTCCTTAAATTCTCCTCATTTTTAAGGTTCCCTTTGAACGTAGTATTCTTACTTCGGGTGTTGATGTTGCTGCTTGAAGCTTGGATTATGGTTATTATGGTGATGATGATATTGCTTATTAGTGTTGTTACTACCATGGTTTGTAGTATTATTATGGCTATTTTAATGATTGCTAAAGCTACTTTATCGATATTGCACTCGATCTTAAGCAGAAGGGATGCTAGATTTGGGTTGAAAAAACTACTATTGATATTATGATTAGTACTATGGTTGCTATTGCTATTCTTATTGCTGCATTTGCTTTTAGGACTAGATCAAGTCACTGATAGAGAGAAACACAGGCTTGAATTTTTTCTCCTGGAAAGAACAAAAAAAATTAGAAAAAATATGTAAAAATTGTTTAAAAAGATAGAATTCATTCTTGTTTACTCGCTGATTCATAACGCTGGAGTTCTCGAAATGTTCTTCCAATTGCACTCTGCCTTAAATGCGCGCGTACTTGAGGTTGCAAATCTAGAAATACCAATAAAATTATGTAAGATTGTGAATGTTTCATGAAGTAGATTAACATTTTTGTGATACTAAAAGTTAAATAATGTTTTATTATTTTCCAATTTTACTTTATCTGAATTGAATTTTTTCCATTTTTTGCCATTGAATTCCAAGAAGAAGTCTCTGATATGCGCAGGCGAGATGAAATTGATGAATGCGTATCCAACATTGCATTTATTCTTTAGTTTTCAAAAATAAACAACAACAAAAAATTAAGACTTATTTAAAAGAGCCTAGGTTTTAAGGTTGTGTGTTTGTTACTTGAAAATCAATAGGAAGGTAGAAGAAATCGAAATATTCTGCATGATTCTTTTGTATGGTTTGAAGAACGCAATTTAGAGTATATTTATTAGGAATATTCTTGATATAGACAGTTGTTCTTCCATCAATTTCTAGCCGATTCAAGTCGATGTCATACTTGACAGTCTCTTCTTTAATTTCTAGCTTCTTCTTCCCCTTTCCTAAGATATGACCGTTGTTGATGATGCTATTATTGCTGCTTTAACTTTCATTTGTTGCTAGATTCATGCTGCTTGAATTCAAGAGCAAACCAGCTGCAGCAACCATCGCCGAATATTACTAAATCTATTACTATTGAGTTTATAATGGTTAGGTTTATGGTTAGTGTGGAGAAGATTAATCGAATTGCAGGCAAGATAGCTATTTAATGTGATGAGACCTGTAATTCGCTAGTTATTACTATGAAAAGGGTTATGATAGCATCTCAGATGTGTCCAGTAAACTGGAAGGATTATTATTTTAAATTTAAAAATTTTCAGCAGGAGAAGAAGAAATATTCCCAGAAGGAACGTACATTTATTATTATTATTATTATGATTATTGGAATAATTTCTATGATTAAGACTGAAGCTGAAGCTATTGCTACTAATACTGCGCACCTTAAAGCTGAGGATGCTATGGCTGTTGTAGCTAATTTTGAAATGGTTGCTATGAAGCAAAATACTAATCGGGGATAAAGTTTTAGAAAAATGGCGCAGAATCGGGCTAGCAATACCCTATTGGGTAACCTGAGGATAAAGTCTATTGTTACGGGGACATTTACTGCTACTGTTGTTGTTGCTATTACTGCAGCTGCTAGAGTTATATAAACTTAACTATTTCTGCCTATTTATCAGGTGCAGAGAGAGATGAAAAAGATCTAAACGTGTTGATGAGATCAGAATCAGCCGTAGAAGCTTGGGAATATCCACAATTATTTGCTGCTAACTACAACTACTGTTGCTGTTATTGTTGCAATTAAAATTACTGCTGCTGCTGTTGCTGCTGCTGAAATTACTGTGACTGCAAGGAATAGCTGGAATTAGAATGCGAAGAAAATAAAGAACTAGCAGAAATCTGCAGATGCCCTCTTGGTCTAATGGAACACATTTGCTAGGGCGATGAGTTAGGGTAATACTACTAAGAACTCTAGCTGGCGGTTTATGGAGTGGACATCATCATCGGTTGCATGCTTTAGAACAGCAGAGTCTACTATTATTATTAGGATTATTATTAAGGTGAGACACTTTGAGAAATCTAAAATGGCATCATTTATGGCAGTCCAACAGGAGATGAACTTTCAATTATTGGAGGGAAGATCTACGGTAACGTATTTGGTTGATTTTCAAATACAAACGAAGACATAGATGAGCCGATTTGCTGTTACTGAGACTGCATCTGCAAAGGATCGAAGAAAGAAGCACCAAAAGTACTAGTTGTACCTTTCCCAAAGGCTTTCTTTGTCTGCAAGAAATCAGCTTATTCCTGAGAGGATAGATACTATTATGGAAGTTATGAAATTAATTCCTGCTAAGGAGAAGATACGAGAGTTTGAAAGGGAATTCCAGATCCAACAGGAGCAGTTTTAGCTGATAGAATTGGCTGAAAGATACAGGGTTTAGATTATTATTTTTATGCGGAAGATTGTGATTCGTTATTATATTCTTCTTCAGAATCATCGCTATTGAGCATATCAACTTGTTTCTTGACTTATAAATCAGCAAAATCATCTTCTTCAGCTTGCTATTCCCACTCTTCATCTTCTCCTTGTGATTTTCTATCTTTTTCTGCATGAGAATCCATTTCTTCTTCTGCTAAAAGGGAACAGAAAAAGTAAGAAAAACAAATGATATTTCTTTAGGAGTATGTTACGTTGACAAGAAAAATCAGCGAAAACAGCATGGGCGGTTGCAGGGTAACTTGATTTTTGTCCCTCCTATGATGAAATACCACCTTCTAGCTCATGATTTTGCGAATTTGAAAGCTGTGGAACATTTTGATAGGATTTTTCAACTGGTGTGATGGATATTTCAGCGAACTAAGATGTAAAATCCTCAATTTCACTTCGACTTAGAGTATTTCCTCTACGCTGCTTAAGGGAAATCCCACTTGAGGGAATCTTCACTATTGGAACTGATTTCTAGGAATCTTGCTGCTGTTTCTGAGATGGCTTGTCTTCACTTTGATTCTTGCTTTCTTCTGCTAATAGTTTGACTGGAAGTCGTGAACTTCCAGCAATCTGACAATATTAAACAAGAAATGTGTCTGAATCAAGTCAATAGCATGACTAAATACTCCAATTGATATTTATTTACTAGGCTTTCTCTGAGTTTTCCTGAGCGATAGATATTAATAGATTCTTTGATTTCCTCCTTTGAGCAAATAGCTGTAGTGTATTCATTTACATTCATTGACTTCGTTGAAACGACTGCAAAGCTACTGTTGCTACTCCCATTGGAAGCAAGCTTAGTTACTCTACTACTATTGCCTGCACTGCTAGTGCTGATTTGATAAGATTCATGTAGTGATCCATTTGATCCTCTTGAAGCTTTATTGCTTGAACGCGAGGTCACAGAGTTAGAATTTACCTTAGAAGATACACTGTCACTTTCAGGCTTTCCTTAGGAATTGCTTCTTTGTGATCCTGAAGAACTCAATCCTTCAAAACTGTGAGATTCCTCTTGATTTGGAGGATTTCCGTCAGCTAATTCTGTAAAGGGTAAAATCTTCTGAGATATTTATTCCGATTGTTTAAGGCTAGCTGAGTTGATCGAGGACATTCTTCTTCTTCGTATCTGAGATTGAGAACTCTGAGAAGTGCCTATGGGAACTAAAAAAAATGATAAGAAGTCAAAAATATATCCTAAAAAATAACATAAAATCTTCCAAAGAAACAACTGATTATTTTAACAACTCATTAAGATGCTTGTCATTTAAAAATGAAGGCAGTCAAATATTTTTAAGGATAAAAACCAACAAAGTCAGAAATTTCCCTTCTGTGCAACTTACTTGTGAGAGGTTCTGAAGATTAAATCTGCGAAACATTGAGAGAGGAGCTTTTTATAGTCTCTGCAACTAGCTTCTCTGAAGCGCTCCTGTGACTTGAGTTCTTCATATTATCTTGTGGAGTTGCTGTTGTTGCTTAGAGAGAGAGCGAAAATATTTGTTTTGTTTTATTCTTGTTACTTTTTGTTCCTACCTTCTCTGTTTCTCGCCTCCTTAATTGAAACCCTCCAAGTGCAAAATAAAACCCCATTTCATTCTGTTCAAACAAACGCTCTCAACAACAAATTAGTCACTTTCAATTAATCTTAAAAGGCAGAATCCTTGGGAAATTTTATTAGCCATTATTATTTACTTATTATTTCCCCCCATTTGAAAGCAACAAATTAGGATAAACGAAAACAAAAAACGAGAAGATTTTCTTCTCACTCTATTTGCAGTTAATTATAGATTACGATTTGCAATGATACTTTTAGCTGCTTGCACATTGTTAAGGAAGATAAAAGAAGCTATAATTGTTCATGATTCTTAATTTCTTTGAAGATGAAATTTCAGGGATTTTATGAAGAGAATAATTTTCTATTTGTAAAATGTTGTTTTGTTGTTGTCATCAACATTTCCAGATAATAAAAAATATAAAATTGCAGCAACAATTAGAATAGGTTTTGCTTATTTGAGTGTTAATTATATTCTATAATATTATTAGAAGCAGAGAGTAAGATTTTTATTTGATAAAATATCTCCTTTCAGAAAGTTTTTTTGACCATGATGTTGTAGAAATCTTCAGGAGTTATCTCGCGTCCATTTGATGATGCACGCTCTAACATTTCTGCAAGCTCCTCTTGGGACATAGTCTCTCCGAGTTCTTTAGCGACTCTTCCAAGATTCTTGAGATTAATTGAATGAGTTCCATCGTCATCAAATAAATCAAAGATCTTAGCGATTCCATCTCGAGATTCTTTATCGCCTAGTTTTGAGGTGATAGCATCTAAGAAATCCTCAAATTCAATCTCACTTCCTTGATTCTCTAAATCAGCTATCATATGGTAGATTGTAGGATTCTTTGCCTCAAATCCAAGAGATTGCATTGCTGCCTTTAATTCACGAGGATCAATTTTTCCTGAGCCTTCTGTATCAAACAGATTGAAGGCTTCTTTGATTTCTTCAATCTCATCTTCAGTCAAACCTGGACGCTCTTAAGGTTTCTTTTTTCCAACTGGAGCGAAGTTTCTGCTTTATGCAACTGTTCCCTTTAGGCCTTATTGTTAAGGTGCTTATCTGCTCATTTTGATTTTTGCTTTCTTTTTTCCTGTATTTTTTTAATTATTTTCCTTTTTTATTTTCAAAATTTCGCCTTCCTTTGTTTTCCCCTGTCTTTTTCTCTTATGTATTTTTATTCCAACTGTCATTCTCTCCTAACGAACGCACAAGTAATAAAAGCAATGTGTTGAAAGATTTTGCATTTTAACTATTCCATTTTTTTTTAAATATGGTGTTATAATTAGGAACAATAAATTCTAAAATTTAAAACTCACCAACTCAAGAAGTTAAATAGATAGAAGTAAATTCCTTCAGTAAAATACTCAGCCATCTAAAGGAAGCACTTTGGCTTTGAAAAATAAACATTCACTTAATTCAAATTGTTAAGCAGCAAAGTCTTTTTTTGAAAATTTTGTTTGTTGAGAGTCAGAACATGAACGCTGGAGATAAATAGGCATTTTGAGGTAGCAATAAACTAATACAATAAGTAATTTCCAAGGAAATTAGTAAGAAATGATGTTAAAGGAGCAATGAGCTTCTAAAGGCATTATTGCTCACATGGATTTGGAACCCATTCGTTTAGTTTAAGTCATTAAAAGAAGGATATCAAATGCATCTTCGAAAGATTCTCAAATCTGACAAGTTAATTAACTCAGTAAAATGTTCAAATCCAGATCATGAAACTACTGAGTTCCCTTGAAGTATCAATAAAATCAGGATATTAAAAAGAAATTTGATATTTTATTTTTTCTTCTTTCTTTCTCTTGAATCTATCGTTTAAAACTGAAGAACTATTGAGAAAATATCAAGGAAATCACCTTAGATAATGAGTAAGCATAATAGAAAAGATCTGTTGATACTCGTATAAAAAGATGAATTTTGTAGTGGAATAGGATTTTTCTATGAGAAAACTAAATTGTGTTGATCATATTCTATGAAGCGATTGATAAAAGAAAGCCTGTCTTGTAGTGGAGAGAACATTAGCATCGTTGATAAAATTGAATTGGATTCTTTTTTGAATTTTTGAGATGCTAAATAAATGGAAATAGCTTGGAAAGCACCAAAGAATATACTGATGAAGATTGAAAATGCATTTAAAAAAGAAAATGAAGAAAAACAAGAGTAACAGAGACAGAAAACAAACTCTTTTTTTTTTGATAATATTTTTAAAACTCAAAATCATAGAAAAAAAGCGTATTTCCTCTTGTTTCGTCAGAGAAAAGAGAAACTAAGGGAGAAATCGCGGCGAACAAAGAAAAATTAAATTATTCAAAGAGAAAATTATCTTGCGTCAAAGAAGATTTTTCTTTTTTTTCTTAATTTGAAAACCTGACTCCATGTAGCAGAAATCGTTCGAGAAAAGCAAGCTCTCACTATTTTGAAAATAGAAAGAAGTATAAATGCCCTTTTGTGATATTTAAAGAGGAAAGGGATGCTTTATGGAGCTGTGAAATACAGTGGCTTAGTGAGAGACAAGTGCTTTTGAGAGAGAGATTAAGATGAAAAACAAAGATCAACGATTATTTTTCATAAATTTCTATTTGATTTTCCTGTCTATATGAGAAGCTCAAAAGGAACGGAATTGTTTGAATAAAAATTCAAAAAAAAAGAAAAAGAAGAAAAATTCACCAATGAAAAGCGATTAACTATTCAATCTAATAAATCAAATTGTGGGATTGCAAGCTCAAAGACACTGGGTTGAACGAAAAGTAGTAAAAATCTAGTTATATTTTTTTGAAAATATTTCAGGCAGTTATGAAGCCATTTCAAAGCTCCTCACAAACAACTGCTTAAATTGTGATTTACTCTTGCTCAATAATTCAGAAGAAATCTAAGCGATCTCAAAGACACCTGAAATATTGTGGATTCTATTATTCCAAATGCTTTCAAAACAAACTAACCCTTGGTTGGTATTTTCTCTAGACACGTCGTATCAAGCAATAAAATAGTTAAAATCAGATTAGAGGGGTTTCAGTGGGGGAATTTGAAAGATAAAAGTGTGAAAGAACAATAAAAAAAAGTTAATTTCTGAGGTGGGATGAGCCGATGAAGAAGAAGGGGAGGAAAAAAAACAAAAAAAGAGTTTGATATTAAGATAAATTTATCAATCACAATATGTGAAGCTGGGGAGGAGAGACTACACCGGAAGAACAAACAAAGGGAGGGGAAAGCGTTTATAAATGGAAAGTCAATCTGATCTATAATTAATTAATTTTAAATTTATATCTATCAAATACAAATTGACACAGCGTGGAATTTCTGTAATTTCCCCCCACTACCTGACGATTGTATTCGATCTATCTAAGCGTCACTTTTTATTAAGCCATTTGAAAAAATACTTTTTCCACGAAGAACTCCCCTTATCTAATTCGAAGTAGACAGTAAAGGTGAATTTATTGGAGATTTCATCGTTTCCCAAGGATATCAAGGATTTGAATCGAAGAATAACAGAAAATATTTGCAACAAAAACAAAACAAAGAATTTCAAATACATCATAGAATATGGATGGCATGAATAGCAGCAACTAGGTATTTTAGCTCATAAAATTCATTGAAAATGCTATAAAAAAAAAATTGGATTTTTGATTGGATTTTTCTTTATTGAAAATAGCTGAGCAGTACGATAGAGTTCTTTATGACTTCTGAACAGCAGCGAGTGATCAGTGAATTGCTACCTAAAGGATATTCCCTTCAGTTTGCGTCAAAGCCAGCAAGACAAAAATCTAATAACTTCGCATTATTTTCTCCATTGGATGGCGTAAAGCAACAAACAATCTATGACTTAGGAAGGAATTCTTCATAAATTTTAACTTTTAAAAAATAGAGTGAAAGTCAGATGCGGAGCTAAAATGTGCAGTTTTCAACAAACTCCAAAGGATAAAGATAAAGCAAACAAACGAATTCTGGAAAATCTTGTGATAATCTTGAGAATTTCTTTGAGTCAGATGCTGCCAAACAAGAAACTTCGAATCTGCTGTAGTAGCAATAGTTTTAAAACCCTTAGCTAATATAATACCAATAAGAGGATACACAATAGTAAGGCATTTTGTAGTAGTAATAGTCGTAATTCATGGGGCAGCAATAACAATTCTAGTAAATGCAGTTCCCTTAGCCTAAACTCTAATAGCGCAAAAGCAACAGCCATAAAGCATAATTGAATGGTTTGAGTTCATAATAGTTTATGCCAGCTATGAGTTAGCCAAAACGAAGGACAAGTGATAAACCCTAAAAGCGGAGAAGTGATGGTAGCAACAAAAGTGAAAAAGGCTACAGTGGAGATTCTCTTTTCGGCCTTGGCATGGAAGTTGAAGAATAAAAGAAGTGTCTTTCAGTGCTGACTGCGCTTCAGCGACACAAAATGGCAGTTCCTTTCCTTAGGCCTGTCGATCCCATCAAGCAAGAATGTGGAGATTACTTCATGGTAATTCGTGATCCTATGGATTTAGGGACTGTGGAAAGAAATTTACGCTCTCTTCAATATCAATCTCCGACTTAATTTGCAGCGGACATTCGAAAGATTTGGAATAACTCCTATCTCTACAATTCAAGGGATTCTCAAATCTACTAGATGACTCTAGAAATGGAGCGTTTTTTCGAGTAAAAATTCAGAGAAACCGAACATTCTAACGTGTTTAGATCCAAAGAAGTGAAGAACATTCCTTATCTTGTTTAAATGCTCGCCCAAGCAATGCAAGGCAAGACAAATGGATCCTTGAATAATAATTACGCTCCTCCACAGCGAGCTCCTGCTCCTTCTAAAAAGCCAAAGAGTGCTCCATCTAAAATGGATATCCCTATGACCATGCAGGAAAAGAAGAATCTTGGTTAAAATATTCTTCAGTTACCACCTGATTATCTCAGAGGCATCTGGGAGATTGTTCAGTCTGATTCCGATCAACGTTTCGATGATAAAGTTATGGAATTCGATATTGACGCTCTTTCCGTCCGAAAGACTCGAGAATTAGAATAATATGTTAAGCAAAAAATGGCGAATATCTCCAAGAAACTCTCCAAATAACAAAGAAAGCTCTCAGATAAGGCAGAAAATGCTGAATCTAAGCTCTTCCAGCAATAATAAGTATTCTGCAATGACGACGAGACATCTGCGACTCGCAATGAGACTTCCATTGTTTAAGGTAAAAATAGGCTATTTTTATTCTATTTTTTAAAGGAATTTGTTTTTTAATTTGTTCTAAAGACCAAGCATATCCAGAATTGACTTAGAGCACTGCCACACATACCTAGCAATACCATAATCAGATGAACGCCAATTTCTTGGGGATGGATTCAACGAATAATGGAGGCTATTCAACTGGCAATCTAACCACAGAATATGCCTAAACAAGCAATGGCATTTTAGGAACTACAGCAACTGATCAAGTTCACTATTCACTGCAAAACACTAACGGACAAGGAGGCGCTGGAGCTCCCAACGAGCCCAATGACCAAGATTCCGAGTCTTCCTTCATGAGTGGAGGTACTATTCTATCGAATAGCCCTCGTTCTTCTTCTTTTTTAACCTCTCTTGAGTTTGTTCATTTTTCCTTATTTATATTGTTTGGTTTTCAGACAGTGACAGCCAAAACTATTGAATCAATAGTTCAATTGGTTAGCATCGCAGATAAACAAATCTCCTATTCAAATTCAAACAGCTACCCACCCCCTATTTATACAAATGCTTTCTCCCCAAAAATGTACAGATTTTTCCATTCTAATGGCTCAAAATAATATCGCTAGAATTCTCGAGCTCCTCCTAGTCCTTCTCTCTCTTTCAATCCCTTCCTTCTCTACTCTTTACCTTGTTTCTTATATGATTTATATCTTGCGTTACTCGAGTTACATGAAACCACACTTCCATCAAATTATTTTCACCTTTAATTGTTAGATTAAACATTTATTTGCTTTAATTTAAAATGAAATTAGCATTGAAACTTATTTGATAACTAAAAATAATAAATCCTTTTTGTAGATTACTTGTCAAATTCTTCAATTGAGTATCTCATCAAATCTTGATACTTTTTGTAGTTTTGTGATTGTCACTCTATTCTGTGGGTTCTCTAAATAAACAAAGAATCTATATAACTTTTTAGGATCAATGAGATTCTAATGATCCAACTCAACAACAGATTCGTAATTTGGGAGAGTGCTCACTCTCATCAATCTTTCTTGCAAATGAATTTTAACTTCTAGACTTCTTTTCTGCATAGAGTCGTCTCCTAAGATGATAGATGAACCTTTTACTTATTTATTCACTCCGAAATCCCCTGACTGTTCACAATAACTCATCTTTTCATTGTAAAACCAGCCATATTCTTTTTGAAAATCCAATCCAAGTCCGAAGAAAAAAGTTTTATTTTAATTTTTATTCTGTTCAAGTTCAATATTGATGATGTATTTATCCGATGGAGAGATTATAAAATCTAAGAATGCTTGTCCACTAGCTGTGTTTTTCGTGTTATTTTCAACTAGAAGATGTTGCTTTTCATTCTTTTTGACTGTGATTTATTGAGGCCGAGAGTATGTTGATTTTATGAATTATGTGTGAGGTAGTAAGTTAATTGATGTTTAAAAGAGCTTAATATTCTCGATATTGAGAATAGCTTATTTTGCGAGTCTTCTGGGTTCATTCAGTGATAATGATCCAGAAAT
>Ga0302285_10001004_pt1 | contig 15604 bp, 11 predicted proteins | sample III_Fen_E2_2_FD_200455 | JGI IMG/M metagenome (GOLD analysis project Ga0302285, IMG submission 200455) | Peat permafrost microbial communities from Stordalen Mire near Abisko, Sweden - III_Fen_E2_2 | ecosystem: Environmental > Terrestrial > Soil > Wetlands > Permafrost | place: Sweden: Abisko... | reverse complement strand
GGCGGCAAAGCGTTTGTTTTGCCGCCATAATTTACCAACTCTTACCATAACTAATGGTACATCTTACATTAAAAAAGTAGCCTTTATGACCAGCCAAAATGAATTATCAACAGTAGCGAAAGCTACCACGACCGGAACTGCTTTAAAACTAGTGCAAGATACTATTACCGACAGCTTTTATATTGAAGGACTGGAAGAAACCGCGCAGCTAATCGTCAGCGACTTACATTGCAGCATACTGATAAAGCAAACGATAACGAATCGGGAACTTGTATCGATAAGTTTATTACGCAAAGGCATTTACATAGCTCGGATTATAACCACTATCGGCATGGTGGAAAAGAAATTGGTAAAAGCCTGAATCAACAGAATACTCTAGTATACGCACCTTTAAAATTCAATAATATATGAACGACAATGTATTTATCAAAACATTACAATCTCGTATTCTTAGTCTGCAAGTTATTAAACGAAGTCTTGTTATATTGTGCATGGCTCTGTTTTCTAATTCAATGAGTATTCATGCACAAACAATTAACTTACCCCTCATCCAGGATGCTTTCCGGAATGATGCTTTTGATTCTGGCCTTGCTGTACCGACTCCAATCATGGTGACTAATTATGTATCTGAGGATTTTTCGGCTGTCACAAATTACGTAGGAACATCGATTCCTCCCACCTACAACGAGAATCTGGCTCAAGCTGCCCTGAAATTTAGACTGCCTCGAAGCGGATCTGTCCTTTCTAGGGCAAAACTCTTTTTTAAAGTCGTGGAGATAGTGGGCAGCCCGACGGCTACAGTCACTCTGACGGATGATAACAATTGGATGCAGACGACATCTTTAGCAACATCAAAATTCCCGACTTTATCCAACGCTTCGGCTCTTTTGACCGATGCCCCGGTATCATCTACCGGCTGGTTTTCATTGTATCTGCCTACTTCTGCCCTGGGTGCTAAGATTGTACCCACCGGCGCAACAGATGCTACGCTGATTATTACGGGTAGTACTGCACCATTCACCTACTTCAACTTTGTTGCTGATGATGATGCCAGCGGGAATAAAGCCTACTTGAGAATTACATTCAAACCTCAGGTGCAAAGTGTTAGCGTTCCGGCCAATAATACTTACAAAATAGGGGATGTCCTTCATTTTACCGTATCTTTTGATTCGCTTATCAATGTAACGGGAACACCCAAACTCCCAATAACCCTTAATACGGGTGGTACTGTACAAGCATCCTATGTGGCTGGCTCCGGTTCTCAGAATCTGGTATTTCGCTATACAGTGGCTTCTGGTGATTTGGATATGGATGGCGTTACCGTTGGCAGTGCGATTTCGCTTAATGGTGGGACAATAAGTAGTGATTTTGGCGAAGATGCTGAATTGAATTTGTATTACGTGGGGGCAACCACCGGTGTCCTGGTAAATGGTATCCCTTCAACCATCAGCAGTGTTTCTCCTACAAGCGGTCCAATAGCCGGAGGTACTTCTGTTACTATAACAGGAGCAGGTTTTACGGGTGCAACAGCAGTGAAATTTGGTTCAACGAATGCCACAAGTTTTGCGGTAAATTCATCTACGCAAATAACAGCTGTTTCGCCTGCGGGCTCTGCAGGAGCTACAGATATCACTATTACAACTCCAAACGGAACAAGTACAACCAATATAAACGATAAGTTTACGTATGTGGCTGCTCCAACAGTAATCACCAATGCAGCTACAAGCATTACTTCGGCAGGGGCTACTCTCAATGGAAGTATCAATGCAAAAAATGCCAGTACTACTGTAACGTTCGAATATGGTTTGACAACCAGTTACGGAACAATCGTTACAGCAGATCAAAGTCCAGTTACGGGTGGTACAGCTACCCCGGTAAGCAAAACAATTACAGGATTAACGGCGGGTACCACTTATCATTACAAGGTAAATGGAGTTAATGTCGGAGGAACAACTAACGGGACAGACCTTACATTTACTACTGTTGCAACTGCTCCAACAGAATCATTTTACGACCAAATTACTCTTCCTTTTGCCCCTACGGATGATGTAGATATGTCTTCTTCTACATTGGCACCATCAATGTACCTTGCTAGTGCTAGTACTGTTAAATCATATCCTTCGAAAGGATATAAGGTAACTCTTCCTAAAAGCGGTACAATTACTTTATCTGCTTCATCAAATGAAATTGCAACAAATGAATTTGCATTTCTGGTTTCGACAAGCTACGACGCAAGTTCAAGTTCCAAGAAATACATGGCAGCTGGTAACGGAACAACTACTACTTTAACTCCGGGAGCCTACTACATCGTATTATTTACAGATAATAAGTATGGGAAATTTAGAGTAAATATTACATTTAAAGCTCTTCCTAACATTACAAGCATTTCACCTGCAAATGGGCCAATCGCAGGTGGTACATCTGTAGTAATTACCGGAATCAACTTTACAGGCACTACTGCCGTGAAATTTGGCACAACGGCTGCTACATCTTATACCGTTAATTCAGATACACAAATCATAGCTACCGCTCCTACCGGAACCGGCACAGTAGATGTGAGGGTAACTACCGCAGATGGAACAAGTGCAACAAGTAGTGCTGACCGATTTACGTATGTTGCTGCACCAACTATAACAGCTATATCGCCTACAAGTGGATCAACAGCGGGAAGTACATCGGTTGTCATTACCGGAACCAACCTAACAGCTGCTACTGCCGTGAAATTTGGCTCAGCCAATGCCACCAACTTTACGGTTAACTCAGCTACACAGATTACAGCAACTGCTCCCGCTAGATCGCCAGGAGTTGTAGATATTACAGTTACAACTGCCGGGGGAACGAGTGCTACGAGTACTTCTGATCAGTTTACGTATGTGTCTGCTCCAACGGTAACCACCAATGCTGCAACCAGCATTAGTTCGACGGGGGCTACGCTTAACGGTAGTGTAAATGCAAACAATGCCAGCACAGCTGTAACGTTCGAATATGGTTTGACAACCAGTTACGGAACAAGTGTTGCTGCTGCTCAAAGCCCGGTTACGGGAACATCGGCAACTGCAGTTAGTTCTGCTATTACAGGTTTAACTCCTAATACCACTTATCACTACAGGGTAGTTGGTGTAAATGCTGAGGGAACAACCAATGGGGCTGATCAGAGCTTTACGGTACAGTCTACCCCTCAAACCATTTCTTTCGGAGCATTGGATACTAAAACCTATGGTGACTCACCTTATGATTTAACTGCAACTTCCACTTCCGGATTAGCCGTTAGTTACAGTAGTGACAATACTACTGTAGCAACCGTATCGGGTACTGCCGTGACCATTGTGGGTACGGGTACAGCTAATATTACGGCATCACAGGTAGGTAATGCTACAAATTTAGCGGCTACTAATGTAATTCAACAGTTAACCGTCAATAAGAAAGCATTGAGTGTTACAGCTACAGCCGATACTAAAACCTACAATGGAACGACTGTTTCTACAGCTATTCCTACGGTAGGAACATTAGCTACCGGCGATGCAATAAATGTAGCTCCTACTCAAGTATTCGATAATGCTTCGGTTGGAACAACTCATGTGCTGACTACTTCGGGGCTGACAATAAAGAATGGCAGCGCAGATGTAACAGGCAATTATGATATTAGTTATGCAACGGCTAACGGAACAATCAATAAACTAGGCGTAACCGTAACAGCCGTAGCTGATACGAAAACCTACGATGGTACAACTGTTTCTGCAGCTATTCCTACGGTCGGAACTTTAGCTACAGGCGATGCGATAAATACAGCTCCTACGCAAGTATTCGATAATGCTGCGGTTGGAACAACGCATGTGCTAACTACTTCGGGATTGACCATTAAAAATGGCAGCGCAGATGTAACGGGCAATTATGATATCAGCTATACAACTGCTACAGGAACGATCAATAAACTGGCAGTAACTGTAACAGCAGCAGCCGATACCAAAACTTACGATGGAACGACAGTTTCTACTGCTGTTCCTACTGTAGGAGCATTAGCTGCCAGTGATGCAATAAATATTGCTCCAACACAAGCATTCGATAATGCTGTGGTTGGAACAGCACATGTGCTGACTGCTTCAGGGTTTACCATTAAAAATAGTGGTACAGATGTAACGGGCAATTATGATATCAGCTATACAACTGCTACAGGAACGATCAATAAACTGGCAGTAACTGTAACAGCAGCAGCCGACACCAAAACTTACGATGGAACGACAGTTTCTACTGCTGTTCCTACTGTAGGAGCATTAGCTGCCGGTGATGCGATAAATGTCGCTCCTACACAAGCATTCGATAATGCAACCGTTGGAACAACGCATGTGCTAACTACTTCGGGATTGACCATTAAAAATGGCAGCGCAGATGTAACGGGCAATTATGAGCTCAGCTATGTAACTGCTACAGGAACGATCAATAAACTGGCAGTAACTGTAACAGCAACAGCCGACACCAAAACTTACGATGGCACAACAGTTTCTACGGCTGTTCCTACAGTTGGAGCATTGGCCACTGGTGATGCGATAAATGTAGTTCCTACACAAGCATTCGATAATGCTACAGTTGGAACCACACATGTACTTACTGCTTCAGGGCTTACCATTAAAAATGGTGGTACAGATGTAACGGGCAATTATGATATCAGCTATACAACTGCTACAGGAACGATCAATAAACTGGCAGTAACTGTAACAGCAACAGCCGACACCAAAACTTACGATGGCACAACAGTTTCTACAGCTGTCCCTACTGTTGGAGCATTGGCCATTGGTGATGCGATAAATTTAGCTCCTACACAAACATTCAATAATGCAACGGTTGGAACAACAACACATGTATTGACTGCCTCAGGGCTTACCATTAAAAAGGGCAGCGCAGATGTAACGGGTAATTATGATATCAGTTATGTGTCTGCCAACGGTAATATTACTCCAAAATCACTGACAATAACTGCCCCTACCATAACACTTAGTAAAGTGTATGATGGAAACAATGTGGCAACATCAACTGTAGGAACCTTATCGGGTGTAGTGGCAAGTGATGCGGGCAAGGTTACCGTTACTGCCGTGGCAAGTTATGACAATGCTACTGTTGGAACTAATAAAGCGATAACCGTAGTGTATAGGTTAGTCGGCAGTGCTGCCGGAAACTATAGCGCTCCTGCCGATTTAGTAGTCACGGGGGCTGAGATATCTTCCGGGAGCATTGTATTAGAGCCACTATCAAATCCAACTCCCAGTGCGACAAATAATGACTTGGTTCTATCCTATAACGTTGTTGCCGGAGGTCCTACTCAATATAAGATTACCTTTGAAGCAGCTGCCTTGGCAGTAGGCATGCAGAATGTAAGCTATACCGTTTTAGCAACTACAGGGGCGGATGGAAGGATAACCATTAGCGTACCGAAAGGGACAAGACCCGGAAAGTATAAAGGAACATTGCAACTGAAAAATGATTCAGGTGTAGAAAGTGCTGCTTATGACTTTGTAATTACAGTCAATATCCCAACAGAATATATTGCTGTAAAGTACAATCGGGTGCTGGTTTTGGATAATAGTACAAGGATGTTCAGTGCTTACCAGTGGTACAAAGACGGAGTAGCTATTGACGGTGCTACTAAACAGTTCTACAGCGATCCGAAAGGATTGGTGGGAACTTATTCGATACAGGCCACCACTACTGATGGCGAAATACTTTATTCATACCCTAAAGTGCTGAATATTCCTATGATTCAAAAGGTAACGGTCTACCCTAGTTTGGTGAGAGCAAACCAAACCTGCACGGTAGAAATTACTGATGAGGCTATGGAATTGGATTTGACAGGGGCTAACTTATCTGTATATTCATCACAAGGTATTCGCGTGTATTATTCGACCAAAGTGGAAAAGATAAACACTATTAAACTTCCGATAATGGATGGTATGTACTCCGGACATGTAACTACCGCCGATGGACAATCATTCTTATTCAAAGTAATAGTGGTAAACTAGCAATAAGCTTTGCAGTAGCAAAAAGAGCTACTGCAAAGCTTATTCATTACTAAAACAATATTAATTTGTAAACAAAAACATAAATGAAAAGACATATTACAATTGCACTGGGCTTTCTTTTTTGCAGTTTGCTTCAAGCACAAGAGAAGCAACAGTATTTACACTTGACCGTTGGAGGCGGGTTACATAATCTCTCGTACGATTTGCAAAACGGGACACAAAGCGGTAGATTCGGAAACTCAATAAATGCAGGATACAGCTATTTTTTTAATCAACACTGGGGAGTACAATCCGGACTCGGGCTACAATGGTTCAACGCCTGGTCGACAGTAAACTACCTATCGGCAACACCACAAGTGGATATTGATGGAGAGAACTTTGAGTTTCGTGCCAATTACAATAACTGGAAAGAGAAACAACAAGCATTTTTTCTGGACATCCCCTTAACCCTTCAGTACCGACATGCATTGAGCAACAAAATAGGTCTTCAGGGATCGGCCGGTGGCAAGATATCTATTCCCATTAGTAGCAGCTTTACATCGTCCGGCGGTAGCATAACGACTACCGGTTATTACTCCCGATTAAATGTAGAGCTAAGCGACTTACCGGAATATGGTTTTACAACTATTACTGAGAGCCATAATGGCAAGCTATCATTGCGACCATCGTATATGGCAATAGCTGATTTGGGAGGGCTTTACACTTTGTCACCAAAAGTTGACCTATATCTTGGAGCTTATATCAACTACGGATTGAACAATGCATTGAAAGCAGATACGAAAGAAATTTACCAGCTAGATGGTCTGTACAATGGTGTGTTGGCAAGTACACTAACCACGAAGGTAACTCCAGTGTCGGTAGGAATTAAAGTAGGTGTCTATTTCCGTCTGACTGAACCACCGAAAGTAATGATTACTGATAAACTTCCGGTGATTACCCGACCAACAGAACCTGCTCAAAAAACGGACACGGTGGTTGCCCCTCAAAAAGTAGAAACTGTTACGGTAGTAGCTGTAGAACAGCCAGTCATCAAAGACTATACTCATATTGAAAAAGAAAATGTAGTAGAACAACCATTAGATACAGTATCTACGATCACCATCAATTTTACAAAGAATTCCAATAAAACGATGAATAATGAAAACTCAGAAATAAAAGAACTTCGTGATATGCTCAACGCAAACCCCAACCGGTGTTTGCGGATTACTGGTCACACTTGTAATTGGGGAACACGCAGAAACAATTTTCGGGTTGGGCTGAGAAGAGCAAATAGTGTGAAAACGAAACTCAATGCTGAAGGCGTGCCTGCAAATAAAATGACTACTGAAAGTAAAGGTGAAAACGAACCATTAGTTCCAAATACTTCTGAAGCAAACCGTAAGAAGAACCGAAGAGTAGAAATCAAAGTTATGAATTGCAAGTAATAAATAGAGAACACTCAATATATGACTCGTAATGAAAACCTAAAGTTTTTAGAGCTAGTCATATATTGTTAGGTGCTTTGATATTATTTGACAGTCAATTACTGTATCTCAACAACTAATTTGTATTGCGAGTTTCATTTTGTAAGTGAAGCTTTTTTACATTTACAAAAGATGTTGTGAAAAATAAGGGTTCTTGTTTTCATCTAAAACTTATATGAGTAATGATGCAGCTCGATGCTAGTTATTAAAGTTGAAATTTGCACTGCTGAACGATTCGTATTTAGTAACCTGGCTTGCTTGGTAGCTTATCTTCTAAATATTATTGAACTGACAGGCATACAAATATTGAATATTTATTTTGAATTTTCATTTTGAGATAAATTATTGATATATTTATGTATAGCGTTTACTCTGAGCTGTTGAAAGAAAATTATTTGAATATTTTTCAATCGAATTGCTTGATATAGAATAAAAACATTTATATTTGCATTAAATAATACAATCAGGTAGTATATAATGAAATTATCAAAGACATCCGAATACGCTTTACGCATTTTGATTTATATGGCAAAAGAGCCAGATCAATTATATACTGCAAAGCAACTGGTTGAAGAATTAAAAGTTTCTGATAAATACTTACGACGTTTAATGACTGATTTATCGAAATCAGGATTTATTAGAAGTGTGCAAGGCAGAGAGGGTGGATATATATTTGTAAAGAATACCAATGACATCTTTTTGTTTGATATTATTGATTCTGTTGAGGGTATGGATAAACTGAATGGTTGTGTATTGGGATTTGAGATGTGTTCCTGTACTAAACCTTGTGCGATGCACGATACATGGCAACATGTAAGAGCAGAATTGAATAAGGTTTTTCGCGAAACGAAGCTGTCAGACATGAATTTTGATAAGATATTACGATATTAATTTTTTTTAGTATTATATACTACAATAAGGTAGTATATAAATTGGCTTATTATTCAAATACATTGTAATGAGAAAAAGAATAAAACGTGGATTTATAATTTCGAAACATATAATTTACAAGGAGACGTTAGTTGATTCAAAAGAACATTTCTGGTCATTTTTGGGTGCATTTTTCGGGGTTGGACTAATTGCTTTATGTCAAAGTTATTGGCTTACAAAACAAGAGAATATTTTTCTAATAGGTTCGTTTGGAGCATCGAGTGTGTTGATATACGGAGCAATCCAAAGTCCTCTGGCTCAACCCAGAAATTTGATTGGGGGGCATGTCGTTTCGGCCATTATTGGAGTGACAGTTTATAAACTTATGCCCGATGTAATTTGGTTAACGGCTCCACTTGCTGTGGCACTTTCAATTGTATTGATGCAAGTAACCAAAACATTGCATCCGCCAGGTGGTGCAACAGCTTTAATTGCAGTAATTGGTTCGGAAAAAATAAAGACTTTGGGCTATGGCTATGTTTTATCACCTGTTCTGACCGGTTGTTTGCTTCTGTTTGCAGTGGCATTAATTTTCAACAATATCACTTCACACAGAACGTATCCTAATGGTAGTAGATCTACAAAGATCATTAAGAATTTATTCATCAATAGAAAAATTTAAATTTACAAGAAAACAAAACTAAAATAATTAGAAACAAGATGAAAACAATAAACTATAATAATGCTGACAGGGTGAATAACCCTCACGGTGTAGATGCCCGGAAACTTCATAGTAATGAATATGTACAGGCAGTTCATATCCATTTAAAGGCTGGTGAAAGTCTGAAAAAACATGCCACTCCTATAGATGTCTTTTTCTATGTACTCGAAGGTGAAGGCATTGTAGAAATTGGCGATGAAAAACTTACTGTAACTAAAGATACACTGATTGAAAGTCCGAAGAATATTCCACACTGTCTATACAACGAAAGCAATGCCGATTTCAGGGTATTGGTAGTGAAAACTCCAGCACCAACCGTCGACCAAAATAAGCAAGCTATCCAAAATATAATCAATTCAAAATAATCAACTAAACTATAAAATTATGCCAGCAATTGATATTCTAGTAAGCGAACACGGTAGTATCCTGAAGGTAATTGAAATTACTCAAACTATTTTGAACACAAATGATAAATCGACAGTGAAGCTGAACCATGTAGAGCAGATTATTGACTTTATAAAGAACTTTGCCGATAAATATCATCACCTCAAAGAGGAAGATGTGCTGTTTCTGGAAATGGAAAAGCACGGAATGTCGAGAGAAAGTGGCCCTATCGCCGTAATGCTTCACGAACATGATGAGGGTAGAAAATACATCAAACAAGCTGTGGAAGCTATCGAGAAACTAAAGCTTGGCGACGATTCGGCTTATGAACAGATAAAAGAAAATTTGCTGAACTACTGCACACTACTTACAAATCACATTGGCAAAGAAAACAATATACTATACCCAATGGCCGAAAGGTTATTGCCTGCCGATGTGAAGTTGGCTATGACCGAGAATTTTGAAGAAACCAATCTGACAACGATTAATAACGAGTACTTCGACAAATACCTGAAACTGGTAGATGAATTAAGCGCTGTTTATTTGAATTAATTGAAAAACAAAATGGAAAACTATAAAGATATAAACATAGGTGAAATTGTAACCCGCGATTTCAGAGCCGCAGAAATTTTTAAAAATGCAGGTATTGACTTTTGCTGTGGTGGTAATCAGAGTCTGGAACAGGCCTGCAAGGAAAAGAACCTGGACAGCAGCGTGCTCGAAACAGAATTAGCAAAGCTTGAAAATACAACTGTCAACGCGTTGCATAACTTCAACGAATGGAATTTGGATTTCCTGTGCGACTACATTGTGAATACACATCATAAAACGGTGTTGAAATTGTTACCTCAACTCACCGTTTACACCCGGAAAATTGAACAGGTCCATGGTGCACACCATCCTGAGTTGGTTGAAATTGCTGAGTTGTTTTCACAAATTAATACTGAATTATTGCAACACCTCAAAAAGGAAGAAGAAGTTTTGTTTCCGGCAATTAAAGACGTGTTGAAAACTAATTCTTCGGAATCAAAAAAGATTGTAATTTCAGAAATTACACGTATGAAAGGCGAGCATGAATTTGCTGGCGGAGCAATGGATAAGATAAATGTCCTGAGTGATAACTATGGTGTACCAGCTGATGGTTGTAATACCTATCAGGTTGCCTATAAACTGTTGGAACAGTTTGAAGATGATTTACACATTCATGTTCACCTAGAAAACAATATATTATACCCTAAAGCATTAAGATTTTCTATCTAATAAATTGAATCATTTTAAATTATCACAATATTCATCTAAAACAGTAAATCAATGAAACAATCATTTCTTGACAAGTTTATGAGCAGAAAAGGCTTATCATCTGCCTTTTGGATTATTGCTCTGGTAATGGTTTCCGCGTTAATTTATTACACGGCAAACCTTCAAAAGGAAGTACCACCCATTCCACAGCAAGTGAAATCGGAAAGTGGTGAAGTTCTTTATACTTACAATGATGTGGTAGCCGGAAAAGGCTATTTTCAGGAATTTGATCTAATGGACTGGGGATCAATGCTTGGCATGGGAGCCTATATTGGGCCGGACTTTACAGCTGATATGCTTCATTACCGGGCAGTTTATCTTTACGATTATTATGGAGAACAGCTGTATCATAAGAAAAATAAGGACTTGACAGAAATAGAAAGAGGTGCAGTTAAAGTACGCGTCATACAAGACGTAAAGAAGCAGACCTCGTTGCTAGTTGGAACTACAGTATATACAAACGCTTCAGCCGCAGCCTATAAAGAGAATGTTAAATATATTACGAATATGCTAGTCAAAGGCGATCCGGAACGTGGATTTAAAGGAGGAGTAATCAAACCTGAAGAAGCAGTGAAGATTGCAGCCTTCTTTGATTGGGGTCAGTTAGTTGCTTCGTCATTCCGCCCCGGAACAATACGAACCTGGTCGAACAACTGGCCTGCAGAGCCATTGGTTGATCAAAGCCTGACTTTCAATTCGCACAAAGTTTCCTTATGGGAATTTCTAATTCTTTGGACAATGACCATTGTCGTTATTTTTCTATCGTATGAATATCTGTTTAAGAAAGAACCGGACGAAAAATTAGAAGAACCATTGGTTGTTACAACCATGTTTAAATCGCAAAAAAAATTATTGAAGTATATTCCAATTGTAGCAGGTTTGTTCTTTGTTCAATTGATACTTGGCGGCTATTTATCACACATTTATACTGAACCAGCTAATGATTTGGTCTTATCACAGTCCCTCATACCTTTTAATGTTTTGCGTTCGATGCACGTGCAATTAGCCATTTTATGGGTTGCAGTGGGTTGGCTCGTTGGTGGGTTGATTATCGCACCCTGGATAGCTAATCGTGATCATAAATATCCATGGTTGGTAGATGTTTTGTGGATTGCATTATTAGTAGTGGCAGTAGGAAGTATGATCGGGTTGTATTTAGGTGCTACCGGTCATATGCGTGATGTATGGTTTTGGTTAGGGAATCAAGGACGAGAATATCTCAATTTAGGCCGTGTTTGGAGTATCGGATTGGTAGTTGGATTGGTATTTTGGTTCTTACTTATATTTTCTCTTATTCGAAAAGCAGCATCAAATAATCCAATCGTAAATACGATTATCTGGTCGGCTTTTGCCATCGCTACGCTTTATATGGCAGGAATGATGCCAATAAATAAAATATTTCCAAACTTCACTATTGATGATTATTATCGTTGGTGGGTAATCCATTTGTGGGTAGAGCTTACGTTTGAACTCTTTGCAGCAGGTGTAATAGCTTTCTTCACCGTTTCACTGGGCCTGATTTCACACAAAACGGCTGTCCGGGTTATGTTCTTCGAGATATTTCTTATTTCCTTAAGTGGAACGTTAGGAGTAGGGCACCATTATTTCTGGCAGGGTCTTGATGAATATTGGATTGCCATAGGCGGTATATTTTCGGCCCTTGAACCACTACCAATTGCATTAATGATTATCGAAGCGATAAAAAATCAGCGGGAAAAGCTGCATTCAGGGGAAAACTTTAGTTTCTCGGTGCCATTTATGTGGATTGCCGGTTCTGCAGTATTGAACTGGATAGGTGCCGGGTTCTTTGGTATGGTAATAAATACGCCGACTATTAGCTACTATGCTCATGGAACGTATCTGATTATGCCTCATGCCCATGTTGCATTGTTGGGAGCATTCGGATATATTTCAATAGCATTTCTTTATCTCACTTCCAGGGCAAATGCATTGGCAAATAACTATGTGTGGAGTGATAAATTCAGCAAATGGGGTTTCTGGATTCTGACTATCGGTACATTATTATATGCTGTACCGACCTATGTTATCGGAATTCATCAGGCTCAGGTTGCGATGGAATCAGGTTATTTCTTTGCCCGTACCCGTGAAGCCATAGAAGGACTTAAATTTTGGATGTGGATACGTCTTGTACCTGATGGATTAATGATTATTGGTGGTGGATTAATTTTTTATGATTTAGTACAAAAGACATTCTTTGCCAGAAAAATGGAATAAATGATTGATGCATACAGGAATATTCGAGTCAATATTCCTGTATGTTTTCATTTTTCTGAATCCTGCGGATTAAATAATTAGTTAATAGGATATTACTCATAAAACCTGAATCTAAGTGAACCTGGGTGTCCTAAGTGCCTTAGTGGTAAATAATATGTATAAATTTTTCAAAAAAGCCCACAAGTGGGTAGGCATTGTTATTGCGCTCTTCATTATTCTATTTTCATTGTCGGGTGTTATTCTCAATCATCGTTCTTTTTTTTCTTCTGTAGACATAACCCGCAACATACTCCCAACCGAATATCGTTACAAAAACTGGAACAATGCTGCTGTACGTGCCACTCTGAAGGTGGAAACCAATCGTTTTCTTGTGTACGGAAATATTGGTATTTGGCTAACTGACTCGACCTTCTCAAAATTCAATGATCTAAATGCAGGTTTACCAAAAGGTATCGATAACCGCAAGATATTTAAAGTTCTAAGAACTAATAAAGGATTACTCGCGGGGACTTTATTTGGATTGTATGAGTTTAATCGGGTTACTCAACGTTGGATAAAAGTACCACTGCCCGTGCCTGAAGAAAACGTGGTAGATCTGTTGCAAAAAGGTGACAGTACCTTTGTAATGACACGTTCCAACCTTTTGTGGAGCAGCAATTTGAAACATTTCAACATTATCAGACTACCACCATCCGAACACTTCGACAACAAAATAGGGTTGTTTAAAACTTTGTGGGTAATTCACAGTGGAGAGATTTACGGAGATGTAGGTAAACTGCTGGTTGATTTAATGGCTTTGGTTTTTATTCTGCTGAGTATTGGCGGAGTAATCTTGTTTTTCTCAAAGAAAGGACTGAAAAAGAATAAAGCCGATTTTCCTAAGCGTGACAAATTAAAGAAGACGTATAGGTGGAACATAAAATGGCACAACCGAATTGGTTGGATAACTGGATTGTTCCTTTTTGTAACAACGCTAACAGGTATGTTTCTTCGCCCACCTTTGCTGATTGCCATTGCTAATGCTCGGGTAAAAAAGATACCGCTTACCGAACTTGATACGTTTAATCCGTGCTTCGATGCGTTGCGTCGTATCATTTATATCCCTAATGAAAAGACTTTTATTGTTTCAACATCTGAAGGTTTTTATCATTTCGATACTGACTTTAAAACGGAAGCAAAATTATTTGATCCCCAACCGCCGGCAAGTATTATGGGTGTAACGGTATTGGAAAGCCTTGGTAAAGATCATTTAATGGTGGGATCATTTGAAGGTCTCTTTAAGTGGAACTACAGGAATGGTGAAGTATATGATTTAATAAAGCAACAAAACTATATACGTCCAACAAATATAGGACCGCCTATTGGTGATTATAAAATCTCTGGTTTCAGCTCCGATTTTCAACAGCAGACCGTGGCTTTCGAATACGAAAAAGGTGCTATAAATATCAATGAAGGTAAGGTTTTTATTGCCATGCCTGAAAATGTAATCGACAAATCACCCATGTCGCTGTGGACACTGGCACTGGAAGTTCATACAGGCAGAATCTACGGTGCATTCTTAGGGCTGTTTTATATTCTGGTTGTTCCGTTAGGTGGTATTTTGGTTCTATTTACCCTTATTACGGGAATTGTAATTTGGTTTAAATATCATTCAACAAAGGGAAATAAAACTCTAAAGATTTGATTTCGAATAAGAGGTCTAACATTCTATAAGATTAGAATTAAAACAGTATTTATGGCAGTAAAAAAAGTTTGGATTGAGGATGGTTGTACGGGCTGTGGTTTGTGTGAAACCATTTGTCCCGGGGTGTTTAAAATTGATGCTATAGCTTACGTAATTGAAAATGTAAACTATGCTAAGAATACGATAAAGATAAATGAAGCAGCTGAATGTTGCCCAAGAGTTGTAATAAAATATTCAGAGTGATAGCAAGCTGATTATAAGAACCAAAATAGTATAAATCAACATTACATTATAAAAAAAAGAATCATGAAAATAGCAAAAGTTTGGGTGGAAGATGGATGTATTTCCTGCGGCGTGTGTGAAGATGTTTGTCCGCAAGTTTTTCTAATTAAAGATATATCGACAGTAATTGAAAATATAAATTTTTCGGAATATGATGCGAAAATACGTGAAGCTGCTGATGGTTGTCCTGTCGAAGTAATAAAATTTTCGGAATAATAAAGAAAAGGCTTCGCTCTAACCCGGCGCTTCGACAGGCTCAGAGTGTGACAAGCTTAGTAGCCGGTAGGTGTAATCGTCGAAAATTTGTTTACTTATTATACATAGAAAAGATAGTTGCAATTTTTAATTCAAGTGACAAATGAGTGACAAACGAGTAACAAAAAATGAGAAAAAAAGAAAGCCATTTGCAATTGTTTGCAAATGGCTTTCTTTTTTATTCTATTAAGTTGCTGTAAATTATCCTATTTGTTTTGTTTTCTTATTTTTTCTCTTTTAAAATCCTATGATTATTAAAACAAAACAGCCCATTAGTTGATAATTGACAGTTGATAATTAAAATAACTATCAACTGCCTCTTATCAATTATTTTGCATAGCTTACCGCTCTCGTCTCTCTGATAACGGTAATTTTTACCTGACCCGGATAGGTCATCTCA